>VYLL01000023.1_pt1 | contig 82744 bp, 62 predicted proteins | sample 5114301 | NCBI WGS metagenome assembly VYLL01 (sample SAMN12291809, study PRJNA351875) | freshwater metagenome | isolation source: freshwater lake | place: USA: Michigan, MSU2 Lake | collected 2011-08-16 | reverse complement strand
CCACCCCCACCGCCCCACCCGTGTCCGCAGTCAAACCGTTCGACAATGCCACAGCCATGATCAGAGCGTACCAGCCGGCACGCGGGGCGTTGCTCCGCGCGCCGCACCGGCACAGGCTCCGCGACGTTCGCCGCCGCGATTCTCCGCCGCCACCCCAAAGCCGAACGTGGCCTAGTATCGCTCCCGTTCGGCGAACCGTGACACTTTTCTGGAGATGCCCGTGGCCAAGTCGGCATCGTCAAGCAAGAAGACTTCCAAGCCCGCCGCGAAGAAGCCCGCCGTCACCAAGAAAACGCCGAAGCCCGCGCCCGCCAAGAAGGCCGCCGCGAAGCCCGCCCCGGCCAAGAAGCCGGCGAAGGCCCCCGCGAAGGTCGCGCCCAAGCCGACCGCGAAGGTGACACCCAAGCCCGCGCCGGCCCCGGTCGCGCCCGCCAAGGTCGAGCCCGCGCCCGCGATGACCGGCGCGATGGGCGACCGCCCGAAGCCCAAGGGCATCACCATCGTCTCAAACAAGCCGATGAAGCGCCCGAAGCCCGTGAAGAAGATCCTTGAGATGCCTTCGCTCGGCGCCCCGCTGCTGGGGGGCAACAAGAAGTGGAAGCCGCTCATTCCCTCAGGCCCCAACGCCCGCGCCGCGGACGCGCTGGTCGCCCCCAGCACCGAAAAGCCCAAGAGCCCCTTCGCCAAGAAGGAGCTTGACCGCTATCGCGAGGTGCTGCTGAAGAAGCGCCACGAGCTCGTCGGCGATGTCGCCAACCTCGAGGGCGAGGCCCTCAACGCCAACAGCGGCTCCCTCTCGCACACGCCGCAGCACATCGCGGAGCAGGGCACCGAGAGCTTCGATCAGGCCCTCTCGCTGGACATCGCGCAGGTCGATCGCAACCTGATCAAGGAAATCGACGACGCGCTGAACCGCATCGCCAAGGGCACCTTCGGCATCTGCGAGCTGACGCACAAGCCGATCAGCAAGGACCGGCTCGAAGAGCTGCCCTGGACGCGTTACTCCATCGAGGCTGCCCGCGAGCTTGAGCGCCGCGAGTTCATCCGGCCCTGATCGCTGCGATCCCTCATTTCTTCGTGCCCGATGAGCTCCTCGCAACCCCCGTCGTCAACGCCGAGTCCCGCCGTTACCGAGGCACCGTCACCCGCAGCCGCGCTACCCGACCGCACTGCTGGCGCTGGTCGTCATCCCGCCGCCGTGATCCTGTTGGCCACCAGCACGCTGATCGCGCTGGCGCTGGACCTGGTCTCCAAGTACCTGGCGTTCCAGCACGTCGCCGGTTCGCCGGTGATCGTTGACCGCCAAGAAGTCCTCGCCCTCGCCGCCCAGTCACCACGCCTGATTCAAACGGTCATCCCGCCGCACACGCCCGTGCGCGTCGTGCCCGGCCTTCTGGACTTCACGCTCGTGCTGAACCCGGGCGCGGTGTTTGGCATGGGCGCCGGGCGACGCGTGTTCTTCATCGCGTTCACCGGCGTCGCCATCGCGTTCTCGCTGTGGATGTTCCACGCCTGGACCCGCCCACGCGACCGCGCCGCCCACATCGCCATCGCGCTGCTCATCGCCGGCGGCCTAGGGAACCTCTACGACCGCATCGTGTACGCCTGCGTCCGCGACTTCATCCACCCGTTGCCGGGCCTGCAACTGCCCTTCGGCTGGTCGCTCATGGGCTCACGCGAAGTCTGGCCCTGGGTCAGCAACGTCGCCGACCTCTTCCTGCTCATCGGCATCGGCATGCTCGCGGCGTTCCTGCTCAAGCGCGATCGCGCACTCCGTCGCGCCGAAGCAGCGGCCTAAGTCCGCATCACGACCTCGCTCACCGTGCCACCGACCTCGCTTCGAGGTCGGTGCATCTGGACGATCGTTGCAAAAAGCACGCCGACCTCAAATCGAGGTCGGCGTCAAGTGTCATGTTGCTCCGATGTCAAGCCTCAAGCCTCACGTCTCAAGCCTTCCCTCACCCAATGTTCCGCAGCGGCGTCGCCCGTCCATACTTGGACTGCGTCGCATTCGGCCGCGGCGTCGCGTCGGCCATCGGGATCGGGCCGGGCGGCGTCGTCGTCGGCTTCGCCGGGGTCGGCGCGTTGACGCGATCGTGCGAGCTGGCGCCGATCACCGTGGACAGGTTCGGGCCATCAGTCATCGCATCGGCCCGCGCCGCGCCGCTCGCCGTTGGCTGCACAGCCGGAGCCGCGGGCGCGGGGCTCTGGCCCGTGATCCGCTGGCTGCGCAGGGCATCGATCCGTTGATCAAGCTTGCCGAGGATCGATTTGACCTGGTCGAAGGTCTTCGTTGACGTGGCCATAAGGCGCAACCTCCTTGTCGCTGACCTCGCATTCATCGACCGCACGCCCCTTGATCTGTGGTCTGGCAGCGGTCTCGCTGCACCACGCTGTGCGTCCGGTGCCGGTTGTAGCGGCTGGGCTTGCGCAATCGTGCTCACTGGCGACCGGTCGCAGCGCGTCGGCTGTGCGCATCGAACGTCGCCGCGCAGGCGTTCGCAAGACACGCCACGTCGCGATAACCAGCGCTCGCGAGGCGAGCTGCCGCGGCGCTCCCCGGTCGGTCCGTGCAACGTCCGAGATCCACGCGACGGGCGCAAGAAAAAAGACACGCCGGCGTGAGCCGACGTGCCTGCGATGAACTGTGGATCAGGTTGACCTGAGCGAACTCAGGCGCGGCGACGACGACCGGCAACCAGCCCGCCCAGGCCCAAGAGCGCCATGGCGCCGGGGGTCGGGATGAAGCGGTTCCAGTTGGCGACCGTCAGGGTGCCGGTGTTGAAGCCGATGTTCGAGCCGTCGAGGTTGCCCGACCAGGCGTTCGTGCCCGGGAGCGACTCGTTGCTGAGGTAGCCGCTCTCGGAGGTGTACAGGCCGAAGAAGTTGACCGCCGAGCCCACGCCGCCGCCGATGGTGGCGAAGGGGATCGAAACCTCGCGGAAGGTCGCGCCGCTGCCGCCAGCGGAGCCGTAGAACGCGAGGAAGTTGATCGGGCCGGAGTTGGTGAGCTGGAAGAGCACAGCGCCGAAGTTGCCGAAAACCAGCGAATACTGGACGGTGATCGGGTAGCTGACCGACGCGCCCTGGCCGGGCTGCGTGGACGCGCGACGGCCGCCGTCGGAGGTGTCGTTACCCAGCGCGCTGGTGATGCTGCCGCCGCCGTCAACGTTGAAGTAGATGGCGAACAGGTCGTTCACGCCGCTGCCGGGCTGCCACCCGACTTGCAGGTCGGACTCGGACGAACCCATGTACAGCGTGCTGCTGCCGAGGGTGCCGCCGAAGCCGGTCGCGCCGTTGCCGGCGTACGACTGGCTGTTGCCAGCGCCGTACTCGTTGGCGCTGAGGGTGTTGTCCGCGGCGCGGGTGCCGTTGACGTTGGCCTCGGTCCGCGTGGTGATCAAGCCGGCTTGGGCCGAACCGGCCAACCCAGCGATCGCACAGAGAATCATCGCGCTCTTCATATCTCTCTCCAGAAATTTTCCAACAGACGTCGCACGCGTCAGAGACAACACAGACCGTGCAGCCGGCGCTGCTGGCACCGCCGGCATCCATGAAATTACCCGCAATCCGCCTCCCGACAACTAAAAGACTTCGTAAAGACGCCTATTTTCCGAGATTTCCGGGCGGGCCGCCGGACCGCCTGAGGTTGGGGACTCGGGCCAAATTAAAAAGCGACCTCCCGCGGGGGAGGTCGCTCATGGGTATCAAGCCCGACTCAATCTTCTAGAAGACTTTGCGACCCGCTGACTGAAAGATCACCGCTTCTCAGGTGTTTTGTCAGGCATTGGCGTCGGCGACTTCGCCGGGCTGACATCGCCCAACGCGCCCGACACGCCCGGCAGGTCTTCACCACCGGTCGGCACCTGGATCGACGAGCCCTTGAAGTCATCACCGATCGGCTGCGCCCGGCCGCCAAGGTGCTTGGCGAGGAACGCCTCGGTCACGGCGTAGAAGCTCATGCGATTCTCCGGACGCGCGAAGCCGTGGCCCTCGTCGGGGTACACGACGTACGTCACCGGGATGTTCTTCTTCTTCATCGCGTCGACGATCTGCTCGGCCTCCGTGAACTTCACGCGCGGGTCGTTGTACCCCTGGCCGATCAGCAGCGGTCGCTGAATCTTCTCCACGAAGTTCAAGGGCGAACGCGAGTTCAAAAACTCGCGGCCTTCCGGCGTCGCGTCGTCGCCGACACGGCTGGTGAACATGCTCTTGATCGGGCCCCAATACGGCGGGATCGTCGAGAGCAGTGTATTGAGGTTGGACGGTCCCACGATGTCCACGCCGCAGGCGAAGACCTCGGGCGTGAAGGTGAGGCCGACGAGCGTGGCGTAACCGCCGTAGGAGCCGCCGTAGATCGCGACCTTGGTCTTGTCGGCGATGCCTTCCTTGACCGCCCAGTTCACGGCATCGATCAGGTCGTCGTGCATCTTGCCAGCCCATTCACGGTTGCCGGCGTTGATGAAGCTCTTGCCGAAGCCAGTGGAGGAGCGGAAGTTGACCTGGAGGCAGGCGTAGCCGCGGTTGGCGAGCCACTGGGCCTCGGGATCAAGGCCGAAGCTGTCGCGGGCCCAGGGGCCGCCGTGAACGTTCAGGACCAGCGGCACGGGGGAGTCGGGCTTGCCGTCGTTGTTCTTGTCACTGCCGATGGGGAGCGTGAGGTACGAGACGAGATCGAGGCCGTCGCGGCTCTTGATCACCAGCGGCTTCATGGGCTGCAGCGGCAGGCCCTCCATCGACTTTTTGGCGCTGAACGCGAAGGTCGCCTTCTTGGCGGTGCGGTCGTAGACGTACGACTTCGCAGGGCCGTTGTCCATCGTGTACGCGACGGTCCAGACTTTGTCGTCAACGGAGCGCGACGTGATGTTGACATCGCCCGGGGCGATCGTGCGCAAATACGCCAGGTCGGGCTCGATGCTCTTATCGAGGATCGTCCACTCGTTGCGCAGGTAATCAAACGCGACGCCCTGGACAGTGTTCTCGGTGGGGTGGATCAGCACGCCGCCGGCGTCGGCCTTGGCGTTCTCTGCCAGGACCGTGACCTTCTCGGTAGTGAAGTCCTTGGCAACCAGCGCGCCGGTGTTGCGCCCGCGCGAGTCGGTCATGTAGATCACGCTGCCGTCTTTGTTAAAGCCAATGGGGCTAGTTGTCAGTGAGTCTTCCTGCGAGATCGAGAAGAACGGGGCCCAGGCGATCTCGTCGGCCTTGCCCTGCGTGCCCTTGTTGATCGTCGCCTTGAAGTAGTCTGCGCCGCCCTTCTCGTTCATCTTCATCGCGCCGCGGACTTTGAAGTCGTCGTCCACGAGGAAGCCGGCGTACTCGTCGTTCTCAAGCATGAGCGTGAGCTTGCCGCTGGCGAGGTCGAGCCGGTAGAGGTCGTGATACTGCGGGTTGCGGTTGTTGAGGCCGATGAGGATCTCGCCCGGGAAGCGGTGGCTCATGCCCTCAACGCGGACCGTGGGGCGCAGCGGCTGGCCGGTGGGCAGCATGATCGGCTTGCCATCGGGGCCGATGATGGAATCGATCGGCGTGAGGTTCGCCACCATATTGTTGTCCGTGAGATTCACGCTGTAGAGCGACCAGTTCTCATCGCCGCCCTTGTCCTGAAGGTACAGCAGGCTGGTGTTGTTGTACGCCCAGAAGAACTGACGGATGCCGCGGGCGGTGTCGCTGGTCACGGGCTTCGCGGCGTTGAGGTCGCCCACGGGCGCGACCCAGACGTTGAGCACGCCGGCGACGGGCGCGAGGAAGGCGACGTTCTTGCCGTCGGGCGAGATCGTCAGGCGCGTGCGGTCGGGGTTTCCGAAGAGCGTCGCACGCGGGATGAGCGGGAGCTCGCCCGCAGCGTTGGTGGCGACCGGCTTGGACGCGGCTGCCGGGTCAGCGCCCGCGGCGTTTGAGCCGAGCGAGAAACCCGCGGCGACCGAGAGCGAAAACGCGGTGACGAGCGATCGACGGAAACGAGGGGACAACATGCACGCGCTCCATGAGTAGCGACGGCACCGGCCACGACCGGAAAGCCGCCGCGTGATTGTTCACCGGCCGAGGTCGCCGGTTGCCAAGAGATGCGCGGAATCGTGCGGGCGGGCAAAAACGAAGCACCCGGCGGGCGAGGGCCGGCCGGGTGCGTGAGGTGCGGGGTTGCGGAGTCGCCGGGAGGATGAACCCCCTCCGGCTCGCGGACTCGCCACCTCCCCCGGTGGAACGGGGGAGGGTGAGGCAACAAACCCCTCTCGGAGAGAGGGGGTACCCAAACCGATCATTCCTTGGCGCGGCCGAGGTAGCTGCCGTCGGCGGTGCTGATGCGGACGAGCTCGCCCTGGGCGATGAAGTCCGGCACGCGGGTCTTCAGGCCGGTTTCCATGACGGCGTCCTTCTGGACGTTCGTCGCGGTGGCCTTCTTCACGCCGGGGGACGTGTCCTCGACCGTCAACTCGACGGCGGAGGGGAGCTCGATGAGGACAGCGCGGCCTTCGTTGAGGACGACGACGGCCTCAGCGTTGGAGCGGAGATAGAGCAGGTCGTCGCCGTAGATCGCCTTGGGGACGTTGATCTGGTCGTAGGTTTCCTTGTCCATGAAGACGGCGTCTTCGCCGTCCTTGTACAGGAACTCCATGGGGCGACGATCGAGGTCGATGAGCTCAAGGTCGTCTGACGGGTTGAAGCGCCGCTCGACGACGCCGCCGCGCTGAATGTCTTTGATCTTCAAGTTGACGAAGGAGCGGAGGTTTCCGGGGTTGCGGAAGTCATAGCCGGTGATGACGCAGAGCTTGCCGTCCATCTTGACGCCCATGCCGGGCCGGAGGTCGATTGCTTTCATGGGGAATCTCGCTGGGGGGACGGGGGGAAAATCGGGGGAGATGATAGGCGAGGAGGGTCGGCAATCGGGAACCGGTAATCGGGAATCGTGAAAAGGCAGGAGCCAAAGGGCGCGGGCGGTCGGGCCGCGAAAGCTTGGCTTTGTTTTCCACGGTTGCCGGTTGCCGGTTCCTCATTGCCGATGTCTTTCCGATTCCCGATCGCTGGCTCGGTCACTCCACCACGCCGCTGACCATGCGGACAGTGCGGTCGGCCTTGGCGGCCAGTTCGGGGTCGTGGGTCACGACGATGAGCGTGCGGCGTTCGAGCTTGCGGCGCTCGAGCAGGATGTCGATGATGCCTGCGCCGGTCTTGCGATCGAGGTTGCCGGTGGGCTCGTCGGCGAGGATGAGGCGTGGTTGGTTGATCAGGGCTCGTGCGATGGCGACGCGTTGGCGCTCGCCGCCGGAGAGCTCGACGGGTCGATGGCGGAGGCGCTCATTCAGGCCGAAGCTCTTGAGCAGTTCGATGGCACGCTGTTCGACCTCGGCGCGATGGGAACCAAAGGACCATCCCCATCGCGTCATCGCGGCGACGGTGACGTTCTGCAGGACGTTGAGTTCGGGGAGCAGGTGATAAAACTGGAACACGAAGCCAACGTCCTTACGGCGGTATTGATCGAGCTCGCGGGCGGACATCTTGCCGATCGGTCGTCCATCGAAGTTGAGCGTGAAGTCAGCAGGGTCGGGGAGGTCGAGCCCGCCAAGGAGATGGAGGAGCGTGGACTTGCCCGAGCCGCTAGCGCCGAGGATGGCGAGGAACTCGCCGGGCTCAACGCTGAGGTTGACTCCCCGCAGCACGGGGACCTCGACGTGCCCGAGGGTGTAGGTCTTTTTCAGGTTGACGGTCTGGATGAGCGGCATGTGGAGCGGCGTCGAAGGCGGGGATGCGGATGATGGCGGGGCTTGGCGAGCGAGCTGGGTTATTCGAAGCGGAGCGCGGTGACGGGGCGGATCCACGCGGCGCGCACGGCGGGGATGATCGAGCCCAGAACGGCGAAGCCGATGCCCGCGCCGGCGACAATCGCGGCGCTGCGCGGGTTCACGCGGTCAGGAATCTTGGAGAAGTAGTAGACCTTCGGATCCCAGATGTAGAGGTTGAGCGAGTAGCCGAGCCAGTCGTGAATGGCGTTGATGTTCAGGACGATGACGTACGCGAGGGCGACGCCGAGGATCACGCCGACGACGCCCAGGAGCGCGCCGTAGGTGATCCACATGGCGGCGATGCCGCTGCGGGAGGCGCCGATGGCGCGGAGGATGCCGATGTCTTTGGTCTTCTCGCTGATCATGGCCCAGAAGATCGCGAGGATGAGGCCCGAGCACACGAACGTGACAAGCCAGAAGAGCGACAGCACCAGCGCCGTTTCCTTCTCCACGGCGTTGATCAGCGTCGCCATCTGCATTTGCCAGGTCTTGATGCTGCGCCCGTTCAGGAGCTGAAACGGACGCGGGACCTGCCCGGCGAACTGCTCCGCGAACTGCGTGTAGATGCGAATGCACGCCTCGCGGCATTGATCGGGCGTGTAGCCCTCCGCGGCGCGGACGACAAGTGTTGACACGCGGGCCGGGGCGCGCCCGCTGGTGGCGACGGTGCCCAGTGACTTGCCATCCGGCGAGACGTTGGCGTACGGATTGAACCCACCCGCATCTTTCTCGACGCTCGGCGCACCATCCATCTGCATGAGGCGTTGCAGCTCGGCAAGTTGGACGAAGATGGTGCGACGGTCGATCTCGAAGATGCCCGTGCGGAACTCACCAGCGACAGGAAGGGGTTTGCTGGTGGGCATCATCAACCGGCCCTGGGTGTCCTGCGGGATGATGTTGAGGACGATCTGGTTGTTGTGCAGGTAGAGCGGGAGGTCGATGACGCTGCCATCGGAGCGCGGCTTGGCGAGGCCGCGAGGCGTGTAGTAGCCTGCGGCGTTGCGCTCGGTCATGCCGGTGAGCTCGATGCCGACGACGGCGGCGGGGATGCGCTCGCCGGTGACGGGATCGACCTTGGTGAGCGAGAGCGCGTCTTCGTACAGCGCGGCCCAGTCTTGGGCCTTGGGATCAAGGCGCGGGTCAGCGGCGTCGCGGTCCTTGGGGAGCGGCTCGGTCATCGGGCGCCACCAGATGGCTTTGTCGAAATCGACGACCTTGGCGTAGCTTTTGCCTTCGATTCCGACGATGCGGACGCCGTCGATGCGGTCGTCGGGGAGTTTGACGACGCCGAAGGTGTCGATGATCGGTGCGACGCCGCCGACGCTGGGGTCGGCTTCGAGGAGCTTCGTGAGCGCGTCGTAGTGCGGGATGCCGGCGGGCCAGTTGATGGTGACGTCGCCGGCGAAGGTGCGTCCGGAGGCCAGGAGCGTGGTGAGGAAGCCCCCCATCACCGACCAGATCACCAGCACCATGGCGGTGCAGAGCCCGAGGCCGACCGATGCCAGCAGCGGCATGATCTTGCTGGTGAGATAGACGCGCGTCAGGAGCAGTTGGTACATGTGCGGTGGAGCGTAGGGGTTCGCGGCGCGATCGGTTGCACGGGCTATCGGCAAGCGTCAGCGTGCTTACGCTCATTTCCATGCGGATCATGCTGACCAACGACGACGGGATTCACGCGCCGGGGATTGTGGCGCTGCACGACGCCCTGAACTCCCACGAAGGAGTCTCGGGCGGTGGCACCGTGCCCGCGCTGGGCGAGGTGATCGTCGTCGCGCCGCTGACGGTGCAGAGCGCGACGGGGCATGGGATCACGTTCCGCTCACCCCTGCTGGCCCATGAGGTGGATGTCAATCCGACGATGCGCGGCATCGCGGTGGACGGACGCCCGGCGGACTGCGTGAAGCTCGGGTTGTCCTCGATCTGGCCGGAGCGCTTCGGCGTCGGCAGCCGGCCTGATCTGGTCGTCAGCGGCATGAACATGGGCGCCAACGTCGGCATCAATGTGCTGTACAGCGGCACTGTCGCGGCGGCGCTGGAGGCGGCGTTTCTGGGTGTGCCTTCGATCGCGGTGAGCCTGCATCACAGCGCGACCAAGCCGCGGTATGACGTCGCGGCGAAGTTCGCGCGACAGGTGATCGACAAGGTCCTGGCCAGCGGCGTGCTGAAGTCACACGGCTGTGTGAACATCAACATCCCGGTGACCGAGCGCGAGGGTCCGCTCCCGCCAATCCGCGTCTGCCCGATGAACACGCACGGCGTCGTGGACGCGTTCGACAAGCGCAAGAACCCGATGGGCGAGACGTATTACTGGTCGTCGGGCACGCCGATGGAGTTTCACGCGACCGAGCCGGGGACGGACGTCGCGGCCATGGGCAAGCGCGAGATCAGCGTGACGCCCTTGAAGTACGATCTGACCGATGAACGATTGCTGGAGTCGTGGCGCACGGCGCTGGCCTGAGCGCGAGTACGTTGGAGAGCATGCCTGACGAGCCGAACAAGCCCGGCGCAGCGGCGGACGAGCCGGGAGATCCCGGCGCGTTTGAGCTTGATGCGCCCGCGCCATTGATGCCGAACCCGGTGCTGCACAGCGGGCCGGTGCCGGTGTCCGGCCCGGCGGCGATGGAGGCGCTGGCGGCCCAGGCAGAGGCGCACGCGAAGGCGTACGCGGCGCGGGCGAAGGCCGAGCGCGGCGAGATTGCTGATGACGACGAGCGCGACACGGGTGACATGGCCAGCGGCGCGGATGACGGCGCATCCAGCACGCGGCCGCTGAGCAAGCTTGGGTTCCCGGGCGTGCGTGTGCTGACAATCAGCGGCGCGATCATCCTGTTCGCGGCGGCGATCGTGAACGCGGGCGCGACGTCTGGCCTGCCGGGCGAGTCCTCGTTCTGGATGATCATCGGGCGGGCGCTGCTGATCTTCTTCCTGGGCGCGATCCACACGGGCACGGGCATCGGCGCGATCGCGATCGCGGCGCTTTTGCTGCGACGCAAGGCGGCGGCGTCACCCGCGGTACCCGATGGCGTGAGCGGGTGGGAGCTTGGAGCGGCGCGGATGTTTGTCTGCGTGGGCGTGTTTCTGCTGGTGAGTTCGGTGGCGGTGCCGGCGCTGGGTTGGTTTGGCATTGTGCTAATGACGCTGGCGGGCGCGGCGGCGTATTGGTTCGCAGCGTGGGGGCTGTTCCGGCTGCCGCCGCGTGAGACGACAACGCTGATGTTGTGTCACCTGGCGCTGTATGCGCTGCTAACACTGGCGACGGCGCTGGCGGTGCGAATCGAGCAGGGGCGGGTGCCGCCGAACGCGCGGGGCGCGGCGCCGAGCGCGTTTTGAGCGCGGGTGATGTCACGTCTCGTATACTGCGGGCTTCTCAGTGGTTCTCATGGAGGATTGCGCGAATGGTTCCAAGCTTCAAGCCGGGTTCGGAGTTTGTGCCGGTGACGCTCGATGCGAGCCGGTGGGGGAATCTCGCGCCGCTGTACCGGGCGTTGATCGATCGCCCGTTGAAGTCGAAGGCGGACGTGGAGACGCTGCTGTTAGACCGCTCGGAGCTTGACGCCGCGGCGAGCGAGGCGGGCGACCAGTTGTACATCGAGATGACGTGTCGCACGGACGACGCGAAGATCAAGGCGGCGTACCTGGCGCATGTTGAGAACGTGCAGCCGAAGCTGAAAGAGGTCAGCTTCGAGCTGGACCGCAAGCTGGTGCAGAGCCCATACCTGGCGGAACTGGACGCTGCCCGGTACGCAGTGCTGGTGCGCGATCTGAAGTGTGCGCTGGAGATCTTCCGGCCGGAGAACATCGCGCTGGAGACCGAGCTGACGAAGCTCGATCAGGAGTATCAGGAGATCAGCGCGAAGATGTCGGTGAACTTTCAGGGCCAGGAGCGCACGCTCCAGCAGATGGGCAAGTTTCAGGAAGAGCTGGATCGGAGCGTGCGCCAGCAGGCGTGGCGCTTGAGCACCGAGCGGCGCTACAAGGATCGCAACGCAATTGACGAGGTGTTTGACAAGATGCTCGTGCTGCGCCAACGCGCGGCAGAGAACGCGGGCTTCAAGGACTATCGCGCGTACGCCTTCAAGGCCCGCCGTCGGTTTGACTACACCCCGGCGGACTGCGACAACTTCGCGTCGGGCGTTGAGCAGTTCGTCGTGCCAACGCTGCGCCGGCTGCACGCCGAGCGTGCCCGCGAGATGGGCGTGAGCAAGGTGCGGCCCTGGGATCTCTCGGTGGATGTCAAAGGTCGTCCGCCGCTGCGGCCGTTTGAGAACTCCGGCGAGCTGCTCACGCGCACGAGCCGGCTGTTTCACCGGATGGATTCGTCGCTGGGCAGCATGTTTGATTCGCTGCGGGCGGGTGCCGACTGCTTTGACTTGGACTCACGCACGGGCAAGGCCCCGGGCGGGTATCAGTCGATGCGGCATCGGCGTCGGCTGCCGTTCATCTTCATGAACGCGGTCGGTGTGCAGCGCGACGTGGACACGATGGTGCATGAGGCGGGGCACGCTTTCCATTCGCTGCTTTGCCGCGCGGAGAATCTGCTGCCCTATCGCGCGGACATCCCGCTGGAGTTCTGCGAGGTGGCGAGCATGAGCATGGAGCTCACGAGCTACCCGTATCTGGACGAGTTCTACTCTGCGGAGGACGCGGTGCGGGCGCGGCGGGTACACATGGAGAGCTTGGCGACGATCCTGCCGTGGATCGCGACGATCGATCAGTTCCAGCACTGGATCTACACGAACCCGGGCCACTCGCGGGCGGATCGCGCGCAGGCGTGGCGGCGCGTGGTCGCTCGCTTCGGCGGGGATGTGGACTGGTCGGGGCTGGAGATGTATCGCGACGCGCTGTGGCACCGTCAGCTTCATCTGTTCGGCGCGCCGTTCTACTACATCGAATACGGCATCGCGCAGCTTGGTGCGCTGCAACTCTTCGGGCGCTACAAGCGCGACGCGGGCGTCGCGATCCGTGACTACAAGGCGGCGCTCTCGCTGGGCGGATCAAAGCCGCTGCCCGAACTGTTCAAGGCGGCGGGGCTGAACTTTGATTTCTCGCCCAAGAGCATCGCGCAGAGCTGGGGCGAGGTGGAGCGCGAGCTGGAGGCGACGCGGGTTTGAGCGTGAGCGCGGGTCAAGGTTCCGATGCACTCAGCGCGAAGGCGACGCAACGATGATCACGCTCAGCGATGTCAGCCGCCGATTCGGAGCCGGGCCGAGCGAGCGCACCGCGGTTGACCGGCTGTCGTTCACGATCCCCGATGGCGAGGTCTTCGGCTTGCTGGGGCCAAACGGCGCGGGCAAGACGACGACGATCAGCATGATCGTCGGGCTGCTGCGACCGTCGAGCGGGCGGATCGCGTTCACGGTGCCGGGTGATGCGCACGAGCTGGACCCGTTCGACGCGCCGGCGAAGAAGTACCTGGGGATCGCGACGCAGTCGATCTCGCTGTACGACGAACTCACGGCAATCGAGAACCTGCGACTGTTCGGTTCGCTGTTTTCGCTTCCGCGCGCCACGCTCGCGGCGCGCGTGGACGATTGCCTGCGGCTGGTCGGGCTCACCGATCGTGCGAACGACCGCGTCAGCGCGTACTCCGGCGGCATGAAGCGACGGCTCAACGTCGCGGCGGCGCTGGTCCACGACCCGGCGATCGTGCTGCTCGATGAGCCGACCGCGGGCGTTGACCCGCACTCGCGCCACGCGCTGTTTGAGATCGTGCGGCATCTCAAGGCCCAGGGCAAGACCGTGATCTACTCGACGCACTACATGGAAGAGGCCGAACGGCTCTGCGATCGCGTCGCGATCATCGATCACGGCAAGCTGCTGGCCATCGGACGCGTGGACGAACTCATCGCGACCCACGGCGGCTCGTCGGTCGTGCGCGTCGAGCGGTTCAACGCGACGAGCCCGGAACTGACGGTGACGGATCGGCCGCTGGAGGTGCTGCGCCGAGCGCTTGAAGAGGGCGAGCACGCGGACGTGAAGTCGGCGACGGTGCAGTCGCCGGATTTGCAGGCGGTGTTTCTGGCATTGACGGGGCGTGACCTGCGCGACTGAGTCCGGCGACCGAGCGAAAGCAAGGGACAGTACATGAACGCGATCCTGGCCATTGTCATCAACGACCTGCGCATGCTCTCGCGCGATCGCTCAGCGGCGTTTTTTACCGTCGTTTTCCCCGTGCTCTTTGCGTGCTTCTTCGGCACGGTCTTCTCACGCGGCGCCGACGCGGACACACGCTTGGAGATCGCGATCGTTGACAGCGACCGCAGCGAGTCCTCCCGCGCGTTTATCGGCGCGATCACGGCGGACCCCGAACTCCGCGTCACGCCGGCGGAGAGCGTTGATGCCGGGCGGGCGATGGTGCTGTCGCGCGACGCCATCGCGTACATCGATGTGCCCAAGGGCTTTGGCGCGCAGCAGGACCAACTGTTCAGCGGTACCGGCGGCGCCAAGATCGAGCTGGGGATCGACCCGTCGCGCGAGGCCGAGAGCGGATGGCTGCAGGGGATCGTACAGCGCGTGGCGTATCAGCAGCTTGCAACGACGTTCACCGATCCGGCGCGGTCCAAACGCATGCTTGACACGTCGCGCGCAAAGATTAACGCCAACCGGGATGTGACGGTCGCCAACCGCTTGCTGCTCAACACGCTGTTCTCGACGCTGGACACGCTGACGAGCACGACCTCGGCGCTCAGCCGCGGGCAGGATGAACGCGCCACGGCATCGGCCCCAGGCGAGCCCGCGCCGGCCACGCCCGCGTCACCGCTGGCGAACTTCGCGCCGATCAAGGTCGAGACCGCGGCGGTGCGTGCGCGCTCGGATCTGCCCTCCAACGCCTATGCGATCAGCTTTCCGCAGGGCATGATGTGGGGCATCATGGGCTGCGCGATGGGCTTCGCGGCGAGCCTGGCGGGGGAGCGGACGCGCGGCACGTTCACGCGTTTGTGCGTCTCGCCATTGTCCGCACGGCGGATCCTGCTGGCCAAGGGGCTGGGCGCGGCGATCGTGTCGGGCATCGTGGTGCTGGGGATGGTGGTGATGGCGCGGGTGGTCTTCGGCGTGCAACCGGTTGAGCCGCTGTCGCTGCTGATGGGCGCGTGCGCGACGATTATCGCGTTCGCGGGGATCATGATGTTCGCGGCGACAGTGGGGCGCAGCGAGCAGGCGGTGAGCCGCGGGGGCTGGGGCATCATGATGATGCTGGCGATGCTGGGTGGCGCGGCGGTGCCGCTGTTTGTCATGCCCGAGTTCATGCAGCGTCTCAGCCTGATCAGCCCGGTGCGCTGGGGCATGCTGGCGCTTGAAGGCGGCATCTGGCGCGGGTCAACGCTTGAAGCGATGTTGCCAACGCTGGGGGTGCTGTGCGCGATCGGCGCGATCGGCATGACGGCCGGGATGCTGCTCATCGGGCGACAGGCGGGTCAGGGCGCGCGGGCTTAAACGGCGCGCCAGCGCGACGAACAGAGCAAACACCTCGCGCAGAGAAAGGGCGGCCGAGCCCGGGGCTTCGCCAAGCCTGAGCTCCGGCATCCCACCGCTGAGAGTCCGGTCAACCGCGATTCAGCCCAGTTCGGCCATCTGCTCGGTGAGTTCCTGAATGCCCTCGTAGGAGCCGCCGTTGATCTCGACGAGCGTCGCGATCTGCGACGGGTTGAGGTTGACGATCGGCTCGGCGGGGAAGTCCGAGTGCTCGTGCCCGCCGAGGACCGAGGCGGCGGCGGGCTTGACGGGCTTGATCTCCGGCAGGCTGACGCCGGTGCGATCGAGGAAGCCGGCGAGCTTGCGCGAGCGGACCGGATGCTGGAGCTTGCGGATGGCCTTGGCCTCGACCTGGCGGACGCGCTCGCGCGTGACCTTGAAGATGCGCCCGACTTCTTCGAGCGTGTAGGTATAGCCGTCGCCGATGCCGTAGCGGAGCTTGATGATCTCGCGCTCGCGATAGGTGAGACTCTTGAGCACATGCTCGATGCGCTGCTTGAGCGAGTCGCTGGTGGCGGTCTGCACGGGCGACTCGCCCTTGGTGTCTTCAAGGAAGTCGCCGAATGAGGAGTCTTCGGTCTCGCCGACCGGGCGATCCAGCGAGACCGGCGAGCGCGAGATCTTCATCACGCGGCGCACCTCGGCGAGGCTCATCGCGGCCCGCTCGGAGAGCTCGTCCATCGTCGGCTCGCGCCCCATTTCCTGGAACATCACCTTCTGGATGTTGCGGAGCTTGGTCATCGTCTCGATCATGTGTACGGGCACGCGGATGGTGCGGGCGTGATCGGCGATGGCGCGGGTGATGGCCTGGCGGATCCACCATGTGGCATAGGTGCTGAACTTGAAGCCGCGCTTGTACTCGTACTTGTCCACGGCTCGCATCAGACCGGTGTTGCCCTCCTGAATCACATCCAGGAAGCTGAGCCCGCGATTGCGATACTTCTTGGCGATGCTGACGACAAGGCGCAAGTTGCCGCCGGAAAGGTCTCGTTTGGCCTGCTCGTATTCCCAGAAGACGGTGTCGATCGCCTTGACGCGAGCGGCGAGGTCGGCCGGCTCTTCGAGCGTCTCGCGGCGCAGGCCGTCGAGTTCGTCGCGCATGGCTGAGAGGTCCTCGCTGTTGAGGCGACGAACCTTCGCGGGGTTCTTCAGTTCGCTGCGCAGCTCGCTCATCTTGCGGCTGATTGAGCGAAGCTTTCTCATCAGCGGGATGATGCGTCCGGTGCGGAGACACAGTTCCTCTGTCAGCACCGCGAGGCGGCGCCGGCGCGAAGCCATGGCCTCGCAGAGCTCGTCGTAACGCTCGCGGTCGCGGGCTTTGCGCGCAGCCCGCGCGTTCTCCCAGTCCACGAGGTTGAGCTTGAGCAGCTTCTCGATGGTCGCGAGGTTGTAGGGGATGCGCTTGGCGACGCGCTCGCGGGCGTTGGCCTCCAGCGTGCTGATCCGCATCGTGCGATCGAACGGCAGCTCGCCGCTGTGTACTTGCTTGAGAATCGCCACGGCGTGCGTGAGGATGTAATCGCTCTCCAGACAACGCCGCCGGAAGATCATCCGCGTGGTCTCGATCTTCTTCGCGAGGCGGATCTCTTCGTCGCGGGCCAGGAGCGGGATCGTGCCCATCTGCGTGAGGTACATGCGCACCGGGTCGTCGATGCGACGGCTGCCCGCCTCAACCTGCGCGGCCTCTGCGGCGAGCTCCTTGCGGAGAGCCGCGAGCTCCTCGTCGTCCAGCAGCTCCTCGTCGGCGTCGATGTGCTGCTCGGGCTCGATCGCGCGGGCCTTCTGCGGCTGCGCGGCGGGACCACTGCGCACATTCCAGTTCATCGCGCTCCAAGACGCCGAGCCGCTGCGCTCGCCGCCGACGACGGTCATGGCGCGAGCCGGGCGGTCGTTGGTGCCGACGACGACAGGCTGGCCGGCGGTCTCGGTGCGGCGTTTGCTGTCGCGCCACTGGCGAGCGCGGAACTCCATCTCGTCGATGGCCTCGAGGCCCATGCGGTCAAGCGTGACCAGCAGCTCGTGCAGCCGCTCGGGGCAGACCCATTCGTCAGGGATCGCGTTGTTGAGCTCTTCGTAGCTCACCCACCCGCGGCTCTGAACGTTTGCGAGCAGGTTCGACAGGTTCTCTGGTACACCCATCATCTGGCGATACTCCTGTGGCCCATCAGGAATGAATCTGCGGTGACTGCTGCGTTCGTCGATGTGTTTTCTAAATCCGCCCGTCGGTCGTCCCACCCCCCGGTTGCCGCACGCCGCGACGAGAATTCTCGCGGCATGAATGCCCTCTGAACGAAACCTTAGCGTGCCCGTCTACCCCCCGGCAAGTTTCGCCCGCAACTGTTTTGCCTCTCTTTGCAGGGCGATTCGAGTGGTCAGTGGGAGCGCAGGGTCCGACGCCTTGCGTTCCAGAGCGGTGGCGCGCGCGAGCATCATGGCGGTGGCAAAGTCCGCTCGAAGCTTCTCGATGTCGCCCTGATACGCCGTCTCGACCGACATCGAAAGCCCGGTGAGCTCGGCCCCGGCGTCGCTGGCGGCGAGCGCTCGCAGCGCGCGGTTGATCGCGGCTTCGGTCACATCTGCGCCAAGCGACGTCAGTTCGCGTGCGATCGCCCGCAGGCTCGGCGCGTCGAACGCGTCTTCGCAAAGCGCCTCTCGCTCAGCCGCGGTCATGGCCACCCAGAGCGCGGGCTCAGCGATGATGAACGCCAGCGCGTGCTCACAGGGGCCGCGCGCGGCGCGTGACGGTTCGGCACGCGGACTCTCGCGCGAGTCGGCGTTGTCGGCGTTTGCCCCGCCGGTTTGGGCGGCACCCGGCGCGCCATCGTTTCGCGCGACGCGCCGTCGCGGCTCAAACTCACGCATCGCGCTGCGCACGCTCTCCTCCCCCACGCCCGCCAGCTCGCTGATGCGCCGGATGACCATCTGTCGCCGGATCGGGTTCAGGTCGTTGAGCCCGAGATCAGACAGCCGCCGCAGTTCTTCGATCACCGCGGTTGATCGCTGGTTCATCGATGCGCCGTTCAGCCGGTCGCGCAGGCGGAGGAAGCGATACTCCAGCGCCTCGGTCGCGCTCTGGATGATGGTCTTGAGCAGGTCGACGCCGCCGGGCTGCTTGAGAAGCTCGTCGGGGTCTTTGGCCTGCGTGAGCCCTCGCGCACGGGCACCGGCCATGGTCGCGATCCTCACCTCAAGCGTGCTGTTGAAGAACACCTCGACCGCGCGGTCCGCGGCTCGCTGGCCCGCGTCGTCGCCATCAAAGAACAGCACGACCTTCTCACACAACCGCGACAGCACGCGGGCCGACTGCGGCGTCAGCGCGGTGCCCAGGGTCGCGACGACGTTGGTAATCCCCGCCTGATGGCAGGCGATCACGTCCATGTAGCCCTCGACGATGATTGCGGTCTTCTGCTCGCGCATCTCCTGGGCCGCGAAGTTCAACGCATAGAGCGACGCGGACTTGTTGAACAGCGACGATTCGGTCGAGTTGATGTACTTGGGCTCGTCGGCGTCGTTGATGCGCCGCCCGCCAAAGGCGATGGTGCGTCCGAGTTGATCAAAGATCGGGAAGATCAGGCGGTTGCGTTGGAGATCGAACGCACCTTGGCCCTGCTCGCGGTTTTTGATCAGCCCGGCGCCGAGGAACGGGCGCTGGTCAAAGCGTTTGCTGGCGATGTACATCGCCAGACCGTCCCAGCGATCGGGCGCTGCGCCGAGCTTGAAGCGCTCGACCATTTCAGGAGAGATGCCGCGTTTCTGGATGATGGCCCGAGCGCCGGCGCCGTGCTCAGGGTGCTTGAGGATCGCGCGATAGAACTCCATCGCGTTTGCGTTCGCGATGGCCAGGTCCTCACGCGAGACGTTGGCACCGTCGTTGAGCTCTTCCGGCGAGTACACCCGCTCGGCCCGGCGCGGCGTCAGCTTCACGCCGGCGCGATCGGCCAGAAACTCCAGCGCCTCTCGGAACGCCATGCGGTGATACTCGCGCACGAACTTCAGCGCATCGCCCCCGGCGCCGCACGAGAAACACTTGTAAATCTGCTTGTTTGGGCTCACCATCATCGACGGCGAGTGGTCATCATGAAACGGGCAGACGCCGGCGTACTCGCGCCCTTTTTTCTTCAGCGCGACATGCTGAGCGATCAGCCGCACCAGGTCCGTCGCCTGGAGCACGCGCTCGATGTCGTCGTTTTCAAACGGGACACGCTGCATCAGGCATCCTACCCCTCGACGCCACCTGCCCCCCGACGTTCCGATCGCCCCCACGCGGACCGCGACACCCCCGTCATGTTCGAGTCCGAGAATGAACATAGCACCACGACGCGTGTGAGCAAGCAAACCGACTCCCGGCGCGGCAAACCGCGCTCGGTACCTGTCGGTTGCTGTGTTTAACACGCTCCGACGCCGTTTGGTCGGGGCCGTACGCGGTCCGAGAACTCGCAGATCCCGCTCCGCTCTTCCACCGCCCACAGCACCAGAGCGCCCACACCCCGCCCCACTGCGCAGCGCCCCGATACCCGATGCCCTCTGCCCAGTGCCCGATGCCCAGTCCCCAGTGCCTTCCGCTCAGTACGCCTTTTCGATCTTCGCGCCGACGTAGAAGCGATTCAGGATCGCCCGCCAGTCCATGCCACGGGCGGCGAGTTCTTTGGCGGAGTACTGGCACAGGCCGACGCCGTGACCGAAGCCGCGTCCGCGGATGGTGACGACGTCGCCGATGATCTGCCATTCCATATCGGAGCTGTTGACGCGGTTCTCGCGGACGATCGGCGTGTAGCCCGGCGCGCTGACATTGAGCGATTGGCGGAGTTGCTCACCAGTCAACACAAACGTCCGACCCGCGCTGTCGCTGATCGCGAACTTGCTGGGGCGTCCGACGCTGTTGCGCTCGCTGGCGACGACTTGCGTGATCGAGCCCAGCGCGCGGACGGGCTGGGCGTGGTCCTTGCCCCATTGGCGCACGCGGGCCGAGACATCCGCACGCGTGCGGCTGATCGTCCAGCGGAAGTAGGGCGATGTGCTGCCGCTTTCCTCGCGTGGCGTCGCCTGCAGCGGGCCGACGAGGTTGTATTCAAAGCCGCGTGAAGTGGGCCAGGTGTCGCGGGCGTTGGCACCGCGGCCGCCGCTGGTGCTGTGGTAGTACGAGCGCAGCACGCTGCCGTTCCAGGTGAGGATGACGCCGCGGGTTTCGTCCACGGCTTTGTGTACCTGTGGTGCCAGCTCCACACCTTTGTACGCCTGATCCGCAACGCTGCTCTCGACGTCAAATCTCGCGCCGGTGAGGCGGGCGCGCTGGCGTTCGTGCAGCGCGTAACTGCGAGCCGCGACCGCCTGGGCCTGATACGCGTCCAGAGGCCAACTGGCGTACATCTCCGCCGCGACGACGCCCTTGATGTACTCCTCGACGTTGACCTGAGAGATGACATCAAACGCCCACGCGCCGATATCGCTGCGCGCGCTGAGCGCGAGCACGCCTGGATAGCGACGCCCGTCGATCGTCAGCGTTGCGCCGGGCTGAGTGCTGACGCCGGGGACCACAACGTTCTTGTCACCGACTGACTTCTGACCCAAGGCCACCGCGCCGCCCGACGTCCCAGTCGCGCCGTCGGCTTGCGGCAACAGTCGAAGCTCCGCCTGCCGATCAAACGTGCCCTTCAAACCCGCGGCATCAGAGACCTCCCACCCCAGCGACGTCACCCGGACCTTCACCGGCGAGACCATCCGGGCGGCGGGGCGCCCGCTACCCAGGGCCGTCGCCCATATCAGCCCGCCGGTGGATCGCACCGTGACCGACGACACGCCGGCGTTCAGCCGGACGCGGATGTCCGGCTCACCGGCGATGCCGGGGACAATCGCGCGCGGGATCGGCGACTCGGTCGTCGTCGTCGTTCTCGACGGGGTCACGGGCGCCGGCGTTGATGTTCGCTTCGTCTCCGCGCGTGCGGGTGTGCTCGAGCTGGACTCAAACGGGTTGGAGAACCCGGAACCGGAGCAGCCCGCGAGCGCCGTGATCAAGGCCATGGACAAGCCCGCGGCGGCGACCGCCCGCCGCGCGCCAAAGACGCCCGAGTTCCGACGCTCACGCTGCGTGTTCATACCCCGGCGATATCGGCACACGCCGCCCGACGACGATCATTTTTGCGCCTCTGCACGCCCGCACCCCCAACGTCCCTCGCGCCCCCCCCCCGCACCTCTCACCCGCACGCCCGCTGCCTCACCGCGAGATGTTGCGCGACTTGGCTCCGGCAGAGCACTACGGCCCTGTATGCTCTGCACGCCATGAGCCGCCCGCCCACGTCCAACCCGCAGCCCGCAACGCGCGAACACCCGCGCTCTCTCCTGGCGCTGACGCTGATCCCCGGCTTGGGACCGATCCTGATCGCACGTCTGCTGGCGACGTTTGGCACCGCTGAGGGCGTGTTTGGCGCGACGTCAGAGCGTCTTGCGACCGTGCAACGCGTGAGCACCCGGCTGGCCCGCGTGATCCTCGATTCCGCCGCGAGCGCGCACGCCCGCGCAGACGCCGAGCTCGCCGCCGCGACGGATCTGGGCATCCGCGTCATCAGCCGCAACACGCCGGAGTACCCGGCGCTGCTCAGTCAAATCCCCGATCCGCCGCCCATTCTTTATGTTCGTGGCGAGCTGCGGGCTGAAACCGATGACCGCTACCCGCTGGGGATCGTCGGCTCACGCGATTGCACGCACTACGGCATGGAACAGACCGAGCGCTTCGCCGGGGCTCTGGCCAGCGCCGGGATCACCATCGTCTCCGGCGGCGCTCGCGGCATTGACACCGCCGCGCATCGCGCGGCGCTGCGGCTCAACGGGCGCACGATTGCGGTCCTGGGCTGCGGCCTCAAGCACACCTATCCGCCGGACAACGCGCCGCTGTTTGAGCAGATCGCTGGCGGGCGCGGGGCGGTGATCAGTGAACTGCCACTGGACACCGCGCCCTCGGCCGAGAACTTCCCCGCCCGCAATCGAATTATTTCGGGACTGTCTCTGGGCGTTCTGGTGCTCGAGGCCGGGCGCAAGAGCGGCTCGCTCATCACCGCCCGACTCGCGGCGGAAGACCACGGGCGTGAGGTTTTTGCCATTCCCGGGCGCATCGACTCGCCCGCCAGCGAGGGCACGCACGATCTGCTGCGGGCCGGCGGCGCCACACTCGTCACCAGCCCGGCGGATATCTTGGAGACGCTGCACGCGCCGGCGCGACACCTGCATATGGGCACGCATGACGCGCGGTACACGCCGATTCACGGCGTGAACGCCGACACACCTCCAGCCGCGACTGGCACCCGAGGGACGGATGCATCTGCGCAGGGCAACTCGCTCTTCGGCAGCAGCGGAGCAGACGCGGGATCGGAGGCGAGGACCGCGCCGACGCAGGCGACGAAACCTGACTCGACACAGTCGCTCGCTCGGGCGACGCTCTCAGACCTTGAACGGCGGATCGTCGATCAACTCGCTGCGCCGATGTCCCTGGAAGATCTGGCGCAGCGCACGTCGATCGAAGTCGGAACACTTCGCTCGCAGATCACCATGCTGGAAATCCGGCGCGTCGTGACGCGCGTGGGGTCGAAGTTTGTCGCGACGCGGACGAAATAGTCGGGCCGTCGCGCGAGGCCGGGACGGGCAACGATCCGTCGCGTACCCCAAGATCTAGGATACGACCGCATCGACCCATACAAAAGGCTGCGGTACGGTGGCACATACCGAGTGAACACCAGATTTTGGTAAAAATTATCCTCACAAACGTTGCCGTGTGGTCGATGATTGGCTATCCTTTTCCAAACCTGATGGTTGGAAAATCAGGAACTCGGCGAGCAAACGCCGATCAGATCGAGATCGTGTGGCTGCCTCGCGGCGTTTGAGGTGCCACCAGTTTCGTTCGCCGGAGCGCGGACGCGTGAGCTTTCGAGGGTGGAACCCATCGGACTTTCCGCTGGAGAACCGACCGATGATCGAACACCCGAATGCTCCGTCACCTGTTCGTTGTGAATCCGTCGTCGGGCGTACCGGTGTTGTCGGCTTTTTTCTCGCGGCGGTCAGCGGCGTGTTGGCGGTTGCCGGTGCATGGGGAGACGTCGCGGACGGAACGACATCAGCGGCAGCGGCGTCACGGCGGTTGACTGATGGCGCGGGCACGGCGCATCCGCTGGTGTTTCTCGGCCCGGGCGGCGAGTTTGTTCAGTCGCTCGATGCGCTTGCAGACGGGCGCGTGGTGCTTGCGTTAAACGATTCCGCTCGAGATGACTTGAGAGATGCCGACGATGCGCGGGCCAAAGGGGGGCCGCTTGATGTTGCCATCACGGGCGGCTTCGACGCTGCGTTCGCTGAAGATGACCAGGTCGAGCATGATGAATCGCTCGCGCCCGCGGAGCGGATTTTGGCTGCGGAGGCGATGTTGTCGCGTCAATCGCAGGTGATTGGCGGTCGCGAGGGTGTTGCCCGCGCCGTCCGCGTGTCGTATTCCAACTGGCTGAAGCTGACGCTCCCCGCGCTCGGGCGTGTCGAATCGAACCTTGGCGGGCGTTTCCCCGCCGCATCTCCGGAGATCATTCGTGAACCTCACTCCCAAGCAGCTCCGTATTCTCTCGCTGATTCGCGACTGGCGCGTTCGCTACGGCTATTCGCCGACGATGCAGGAACTCGCAGATCAGATCGGCGTCAGCAAGGTGACCGTCTTCGAGCACGTCGAAGCGCTCATCAAGAAGGGCGCGCTGGTGCGGGAGCCGAACAAGGCACGCTCTTTGTCGATCGCTGACGGCGTCGCGGTTCCTGATGAGAGCCGACCGCTGCGGTTCCCGCTGGTGGGCAAGATCGCCGCGGGCTATCCGATTGAGAAGGTCGCGGACACGGACGAGCTGGACATCGTCGATCTGCTTGGCCCTCGCGCGGGGAAACAGTCCAGCATGTTCGCGCTCAAGGTCACCGGCGACAGCATGAAGGACGAGGGCATCCTCGACGGCGACTTCGTGCTCATCGAGCGCACAGACGTCGCCGGCAACGGTGATCGCGTCGTTGCGTTGCTGCCCGACGGACAGACCACGCTGAAGACCTTCTTCCGCGAGACCGACCACATCCGCCTCCAGCCCGCGAACCCCGCATTCTCACCCATCTTGGTGCGCGAGTGCAAGGTGCAGGGCATCGTTCGCGGCGTGATCCGGAAGTATTGATCGGAGCGCTGTAGACCAGATCGCGACGGCGAAGTTTGTGTGATCATTTGCTTGCGCGTCGCATCCGGCTTGGCGGTACGATGGCCACCTATGAAGATCCACGAGTATCAAGCGCGCGGGCTGTTGGCGTCGTTCGGCATCCCGGTTCCGGCGGGCGACATGATTCAGAATGCGGACGATGCGCGGGCGGCGTATGCGCGGATTGCCGAGGCCGCGGGCCAGTCCGACGCGCTGGCGGTGGTCAAGGCGCAGGTTCACGCGGGCGGTCGCGGCAAGGCCGGGTTCGTCAAGCTCGTGCGCTCCGCGGCTGAGGCGACTGAAGCTGCGCGATTCATGCTGAGCAATCGCATGGTGTCGCCGCAGACGCCGGCGGAGGGTCTGGAAGTCACGAAGCTGCTGATCGCGCAGGGCGTGGACATCGCCGATCGCATCGAGCCGGGCGCCAAGGCGCCCAAGAACGGCGCGAAGGACGAGTTCTATCTGGCGATCACGACAGACCGCAAGAGCCGTCGCAACGTGATGATCGCGTCGCGCGAGGGCGGCGTTGAGATTGAGACGATCGCGCACGACCGGCCGGAAGCGATTATCAAGACGCCGCTGCACCCGGTCGCCGGGCTGGCAACGCACCAGGCGCGGACGGTCGCGTTTCAGCTTGGCTTCAAGGGCAAGCAGGTGGGCCAGGCGGTCCAGGTGATGATGAACCTCGCGAAGTTGTTCATCGCCAAGGACTGCTCGCTTGCGGAGATCAACCCGCTGGTGATCACGCCCCCCACCGCTGAGCATCCGGACGGGCGTGTCGTCGCGATCGACGCAAAGTTCGACTTTGATGACAACGCGACGTTCCGGCATGCGGACCTTCAGGCGATGGCCGACTCAACGGAGGAGAACGCGGCCGAAGTCAAAGCCCATGAGTTCGGGCTGAGCTACGTCGCGCTGGACGGCAACATCGGCTGTCTGGTGAACGGCGCGGGACTGGCAATGTCCACGATGGACATCATCAAACTCCACGGCGGCGAGCCTGCGAACTTTCTCGATGTTGGTGGCAGCGCGAGCGAAGAGGCCGTGACCGAGGCGTTCAAGATCATTCTTAGCGACGATCGCGTCAAGGGTGTGATGGTCAACATCTTCGGCGGGATCATGAAGTGCGACGTGATCGCACAAGGCATCGTGAACGCGGCGAAACAAGTGGGCTTCAAGGTGCCGCTGGTCGTTCGGCTTGAGGGCACCAACGTGGACGCGGGGCGCAAGCTGCTGGAGTCGGCACGCAGCGAGATCCCGACCATGCAGCCGGCGACGGACCTCACCGACGCAGCGCAGAAGGTGTGCGCGGCGGTGGGGTGAGGTCCGGAAGGCACTGGGCACTGGGCGCTCGGCATCGGGGCCGCGGTGCCGAGCGCCGAGGCCTGCGCGCTTGTCGGCTACGCGCGCCGGCGGCGTGTCGCGACGAGGCCGGCGAGCGCGAGGGTGATCGCCGCGCCGGGCGAGGGGATGGTGACGAACCCGCCGCCGAAGGCGATGGTGGTCTGGCCGGGGAGGAAGAGGGAGCGGAGCGAGGTGAAGTTAAAGCTCCCCTGCTGGCGGAAGTAGACGTCGATGCCGTCGCTGAGCGTGAGGCGCGAGCCGGCGTTGAGGATGAGGCCGGGCTGCGCCCCGCTGCTGACGGACGGTATGGTGAGATAGAGCGCCTCGGGCTGGCCGAGCGGGCCGCGGTTGCCGTTGTCAAAGAGGTCAACGAGGACAACGTCGGTGGGCGTGGTGGCGGTGCCGAGGATGAGCCGGCCCATGGCAAAGCTGGTGTCGAGCAGGACGATGCCGAGGTTCTGCGCCGCGACTTCGACGGTGGTTGACGCGACGCCTTGAAACGAGAACGTGCCGCTCACCACGTCGAAGTCGGTTCTTTCGGTGGTGGCGATGGAAAGCGGGCCGGAGAGTTGAACGGTTGTGCTGGCATTGATCGTCTGAAGGCGGGTATCTCGCGTAATGGTGAGCGACGGAGCGATAAGTCGGCCGGTAGACTCAAGTCGGAACTGAAGGGTGCCGCCGTTGACGGATCGAAGCGTGCTCAGCGCGGGTAGCGAAAGTTCGCCACCGGAGTTCACCCTTACAACGAAAGAGGCGTCCTGGGTGGTGGTGTTGCCGTAGGTGATGGACTGCAGGGTTGGGATCGTGAGGGCGCGGCCGGTCAGGTCGATGATTGTTGATGATCCGAGCGATCCGGTGGAGTATGTGGAGAAGTCCAGGGCAGGGATCACCGACGCTTGATTGAGTTCCAGCGTTGAGCCGTTGAACGACGTGATCGCGGGGGCGAGGATTCGGCCACCAGTTGAGACGGAGAGCCGGACATTCTCGAAGTTCGTCAAGAGTGGCGCTGAAATTGTGCCCCTCTCCGTGACGACCAGTCGCAGAGTTCCGTTGTTCACCCGACTGAACGTGGTGAGATTGGTGAGGTTTAACGTCCCGGTGCTCATAAAGATCGAGTGGACAACGTCGGGCGTCGAGGTTGAACCAACTGTGAGCGACGTCAGGGGCGAAAGATCGACAACCTGGGTCGAGGGGAGGTTGGGCGACGACACGAACCCCGAGGCGGAGAAGATGCTTGAGGTGCCGCGGTCCAAAGCGGAGTAACTCGTCACTGCAGGGAAAAGAGTGAATGACTGGTTGGAGACCGAGATGCTTCCGGCGTCCATAGACGTGATCGTTCCAAGGGTGATCGAGGAGCTCGGGCCGCGCAAGAAGAGATCGATAGAGCGGAGTGTCGTGAGCGAAGAGGCGTTGATTGCGCCGTTCGACGCGTCGAGACTCAGGCGGCCTCCGTTGACGCTTTGGACGGTTGAGAGATTGGACAGATCGATACCGCCGCCGTCGCGGGCTTCAACTTCCATCATTTGATTAGCGATCAACGGGTTGCCGACCGTAATGGACGAGAGCGACGACAGGTTGAGCAGACTCGTTCCGATGGCTTCAAAGATGGTGGAAGTCCGGCGTGTGCTCGATGCGTACGACGTGACGTTACTGGGCATCGTCCAAGAGGCACCGGATACCGAAACGGTGAGCGCGTCTGCCGAGGTCAGCGCCGGCGTAATCAGCGTGCCGCCGCTTTCCAGTCGGATATTTGTTTCAGGGATCTGCGTGAGTTGATTGAACTGGATCACGCCGGACTGTGTCGCCGAGATGTCGAGAATGCCGCCGTTGGTCGCGGTGATCGATTGCAGACCGTTGAAGGAGAGCACGCCCCCAACGCGCTCGGATCGGATCCTGTGAATGGTGCCGGGTGTCGTCGCGTTCCCGATGCGCATGGACTGCAGGCTGTCTGCGTTCAGGGTCACTGACGAAACGCTGAAGAGCGTCGCCCCTGGGCGTGACTCGGCGGAATAGGTCGTGACGGACGGCGGGAGCGTGTACGGCGCGCTGATGAGAAACGTACTGCCGTCAACGTCTGTGACGTTTGGGGTCTCAAGGCGACCCCCAGTTCTGAGAGTCACCTCAACGTTCCGCATGCTTGTAAGCGACGGAAGGCGAAGCGTCGAACTGTTCCGCACCGTGACGAAATGCGAGCCGGAGTTGCCGAATGATTCAAGCATCGGAAAGTTGAGCTGGGCCGTCGCGCTGCTGTTATCGAACGTAACATGCGACGCGCCTTGGAACGTCGTCCACTGCGGCATATCGATCATGCCAGTGCCCGATGCACCGAATTCCACCGCTCCACCGGTTCCGACGTGAACAAGCGCTGGAGCGGAGATAACGCCGCCCTCGGAAGCAGTAAACGTGGTGCCGGCGGAAGCAAGCGAAGTCAGCGCCGGCAGCGACAACGTTGACCCGGACGCGGCGGAGAAAATCCTCCTCCCGCCTGTGCCGAGGGACGCCAATGCCGGGAGGTCGACACGTCCCCCGTTGGTCGCCTCAACGACGAAGTCGCTTCCGCCGGCGGTTGATGTGAGCGCGTTCATCGTGATCACACTGCCGCTCGACAGGGCCTGGGCTTCGATCCGGCTGGTGAAGCTGGTCAACGCGTTGAGTTCCACGCGACCGCCTAGGAGACGGATCGAGAATGTCTGCGAGGATGGGTTGCCGGAGGACATGATCGAGGTCAGCCCGTTCAAGTTGACGCGACCGCCGCTGAACGTGTTCACGGTGACCGGACTCATGGTGTCCGCGACAAACGTCTGCGTTTGCAGCGAACTGAGATCGATGAGTGAGTTTCCATTCGCGCTCGCGGCGAGAAACCCGGTGGTCCCCGCGCTGGCGGGGAGTGTGAACGTGCCGGCGTTGTTGACGGTGATGTTGGCGTTCTGAAATGCTCCGCCGGGAGCAAGGACGATTTCACCGCCCGGGCCGTCGACGGTGATAATGGGGTTCGAGAGCAGGGTGACAGAGGGGAGTTCGATCCGGCCGCCAGAGTTGACGAAGAAGCGCTGGGTGCCGCCGAGCGCCGCGACCCTGGGGAGGCGAATCACGGAGCCTGCGCCGGTTGCTGTCGCGGTAAAGTTCGTCAGGTTGGCGAGCCGCTCGAGTGCTGGGAGCGTCATGACGCCGGCGCTCGTGGCCGTGAGATCGACGTTAAGTTGACGGTTGATCGGGCCGACGACGAGTTGAAGTGATGAGAGATCTAGTGCTGAAGATGCCCCGTCGACGCGAAACGAAACGGACGCGATGCCTGAGATCGCCGGCAGAGCGCTGAGATTAAGTCGCCCGCCGCCGGTCGCCGTCAACGAGAGCGGGCGAATGAAGCCGTTGGACGCCGCGGGCGCCGAAGTGATTGATGTCACGCCGGAGAGGTTGAAGGTGCCCCCGGCACCCGCGAGGAGGTCGGCGGCGGAGTTGACGGTGCTGTTGGAGTTGCCGAGGGTGATCGTGCGGACGTTGCGCCAATCGAGCACGCCAGCGGAAACTCCGGTGGAGGTTTGCCCGCTCGTGATTGATCTCGGCTCGATGCTGATCTGCTGAAGCAGCGGCATCGCGAGTGATGTTCCGCTCAACGACAGCACGGAGTTCTCGAACGTGCGGACGCCGGGTCCGAAGTCGCTACCGGGTCCGGCGATCGAGACGAATGAGCTGCTGATCGCATTGACCGCGCCCATCTGCACGGTAGCGCCACCGGACACCTGAAGTGAAGCGCGGTCGAGGACTTCGACCCCGCGCAGGTCAAGCGAGGAGTTGGTGCCGCTGGCGGTCAAGCGGAAGTTCGCCGTGGGCGAGATCAGACCGGGCAGCAAGATCCGCCCGCCCGCCGTGGCCGACACGGTGAGCGGCAGAAATGCCGATTGCTGGGAGAACGAGACAAGGGTCGGGAGGTTGACAAGCGCGCCCGCGCCCGTGGCGAGAATCGACAGCTGGGTCTGGGTCGTCGCGTTGTCGAACGCGATGCTCCGAAGGTTCGGCAGTTGAATGATTGACCCGGCCCCGTCGGCGTTGAAACTAATGCCGCCGGTAACGGCGGTGGACGATCGGAAGTCGCGGATGTTCGGGAGTGAAAGCGTGACGGCGCGGGCACGCAGCGACGTGTCGTTGATGGAGTTCAGCAGCGGAACGTTGAGCTGTGAGCCGCTGGCTACAAACAGGCGCGCCCTATCGACCGAAGCGAGGTTCGGCAAGCTGACGGTGCTCGTCGAAGACGCGTCGATCGTTGTACCGTTGGCCGAAGTCAGGCTTGGGAGGTTGAGGTTGCTCGCTGTGACCGTTATCGTGGAGTTGTTTGCGGACTGAAGACTCTGCAGGTTGATCGTGCTCCCCGAAGTCGCTGAGATCACCGAGTTGTCCAGCGCGGGCAGGCTTTGAAAGTTAATCGAGGCGCCGAACGAGGCCAGGATTTCCGTGCGACGATTCGCGGCGCGGGCGATGCTCGTGACGGCCGGGAAGTTCAGCGTTCCCCCGCTGGCAATGAACTGCAACGTGGGCTGGCTTGTCGCGGTCGGCGCGAGCGTCATGGTGGTCATGCTCGGGGCACTGAATACGCCGCCGGTGCCCACGCGAAATGGCGTGGCGTCGGCGGTCAAGCCGGTATATGAAGTCACCGACGAGGCGATGACCAGTGAGCCGTTGGCGACAAAGAAGCGGGCGTTGTCGATCTGCGAGAGGATCGGGGTCCCAAAGTTGGAGTTGCTGCTCAGCGTAACAACCGAGCCGCGCACGTCGGTCAGCGCGTTCAGGATCGCTGTGGAGTTGGAGATGTCGAGAGACCCGTTTGTGCAGGACGTCAACGAGTCCAGCCGGAGCACAGAGTTTGCTGCCCGGAAGTTCACGCCATCGGCGCTTTGAAGTGCGTCAAGTCGCATGGTCCCGGAAGACACGAAGACTCCGAGCGTCGAAGAAAGTCCAACCCGCGTCATGGATTGCAGGCGCGACAGGTCAACTGTTCCCGCGATTGTGCTGATCGTTTGCGTGTTGAAGCCTCCGCTCGGCACGCCCCATGTGAGCGAAGTGGCCTGAGACAGGTCCAAGATCGCCGCGGCTTCGGACGCGCTGAGGCTTGGGCCCTGCGTTCCGCTTGTGCGGCTGATGTCGATGCTGGTCGCGTTTGAGACGAAACGACCCGCGGCTCGTACGTTCACGCCGTTGGGGCGAAAGACCGTTGGCGTTGGGCCCGCCGGGTTGATCGCGTTGAACGAGCCAATCGAATCCAGCAGGACCGAGCCTTGAATGTCGTCGGAGGACGCGACGTTCACGGTCCTCTGCGTGCTCACTTGGATCGTCGCGCCGAGCGCCAAGTTCATCGACGCAAGCGAGATGCTCGGCGGCGATGCGGCGTCAACGAAGACGCTTGCGGTCCCGGGGATCACCACCGAAAACTGCTCAGTCGGTGTGTTGTTGGGCACGACGCCGCCGGACCAGTTGGCGGGGTTGGACCAGTTGCGGTTGCCGCCGGTGCCCGTCCATGTCGCGACCGTTTGCGCGTGCGTCAGCGCGTTGATGCTCAGTGTGAGTCCGACCGCGACGATCAGTGATCGCGCGGCAACCGCCGCCCCGTTTCGATTGTTCCGCATGACACTCCCTTTTTTGCCGCTCTCCCAAGCGGTCCGTAAGGCACAAGGGTTATAAACGATTGCTCACCGACCGTGTGACAACTTGTGTGAAGAACGTATAAATCGCGTGTCGCGATGAGAATCTGGGGTGTTTGGGCGATGCCATAAGCAAAGCAGCGGTGCGCCATCGTGCAAGTGCTTGGATGGCCGGCGGTCGCCGGTGCCGTCGCTCGCCCCCGCACTCCGCGGCATCGTTTGGCCAAGCCGTATGAGAGTCGCCGCGGGGTGCGAATCTGGCAACGCGCGAGCGCGCGGCGGCACCAGCGATTCACGTCAGCAAGGCGCGCACCCCGCACGAGAGCGGCGCGGCCGCCGGGTTGACCGCACCGCCCGCCCGCCTAAACTACGCCCGTTCGGGTAGGTAGCTCAGTTGGTAGAGCATCGCATTGAAAATGCGAGGGTCGCTGGTTCAAGTCCAGTCCTGCCCATTGGTTGAGATTTGACGTTCGCCGCGCGGCCCTCGCAGAATCATGGTGATTGCGAGGGTTTTTGCTTGGGTGCGTTGTGCGGTGTCATCGGCGTTGCGACGGATCAGTGAAACAGTGGTGTCTGGCGGCGTGGAATCGCCTTTGCTCGTCCGGTCCACCCAACCTCGTCGTTCGATTCGACCAACCTCGCGACGGCCTCACTTGTTGCCCGTCAAATTTCAGCGGAACAACGCAACGCTCACGCGTCGCCGCGAAGGGTTTCGATCGCGTGCGGGAGGATGTCGGCGAGGGCTTCGAGGTATTCGACCGCGCCGCGTGGGGAGCCGGGGAGCGTGAGGATCAGCGTGCCGGCGCGCGTGCCGGCCACGCTGCGTGAGAGGTACGTGCGGGGCGACGTCGGCAGGCAGCGCAGGCGTGCGAGCTCCATCAGCGCGCCGTGCTCGCGATCAAACACGCTCTGCGCAGCCTCGGGCGTCACGTCGCGCGGCGACAGACCCGTGCCGCCTGTGCTGAGAATCAGGTCGATGCGTTGTGACGGCTCAGACCACTCGCGGAAGGTGCTGGCGATCTGCTCGCGCTCGTCGGGGACGCACCGCGTGTACACGATCTGGGCGATGAGTCGCTCGCGCAGGGCTTGCTGAAGCGCGGGGCCGGAGGCGTCAACGGCGTCGCCGCGCGAGCAGCGATCGCTGATGGTGAGAACCGCGGCACGGATGGAGCGCACCGGAAGGCGAGATGGATCGTCGTGGCTCATGGGTGGTCGGGGGCGAGATAGTCGCCGGAGCGCCCGCCGCGCTTTTCCAAGACCCGGACGGACTGAATGACCATCGACTTGTCGACCGCCTTGCCCATGTCGATGACGGTCAGGCACGCGATGGCGACCGCGGTCAAGGCCTCCATCTCTACGCCCGTGCGGGCGTGCGTTCGCACCGTCGCCGTGACGCGGACGCGCCCGTCTTCGAGTGTCGCGGCGATGTCGACCGAATCCAGCGGCAGCGTGTGACAGAGCGGGATGAGTTGATCCACACGCTTGGCCGCCATGACGCCGGCGAGGCGAGCGGTATCAAGCAGTGAGCCCTTGGTCAGCGAGTTCTCGGCGATGCGGCGCGCCAGCTCGGGCGACACCGTGACGAATCCCTCCGCCGTCGCGAAGCGCGCGGTAATCGGCTTTTCGGAGACATCAACCATGCGGGCGGCGGCGTCAGGGCCGATGTGCGAGAGCGCGGCGTCGCTCGGCATCGCGGCGCGAGATGAGCCGTCTGCGGAGCCGCGTGCTGGGTTCTGCGGAAGGGACATGCGTGGACTCCGGATCGTGACGGGCGAACGTGCGAGCGTATCGCGCCCGGCGCGCGGTCAGTCGTTCCATGCGAAGTACTCGAGCAGTGACGGCGACGCGTCGCCCGCGGGAGCGAGCGCGGTGTGCGGCGGGACTTCGACGAAGCCGTGGCTCTGGGCGCAGGCGATGAGATCGCCGGAGCCGCGCAGCTCGACGAGCGTTGCGTGGCCGCTTGAAGAAACCCTCACGAGTCGATGCCACCAGAGATCGAGCGTGCGGGCATCGGCCTTTGCAATCGCGACGCGCGGAGCCGCGGGCGCGAGGGCGAGGCCGGCGCGCTTCGCGAGCACGGGGATCGCGATTCGGCGCGCCGTGACGAGCGCCGAGACGGGATTGCCCGGGAGGCCGAAGATTGGCAGCGGCGCGGCGTGGTCGCGATGGGCGATTGCGCCGAGCATCGGTTTGCCGGGACGTTGCGGAAGGCCGTGGAAGAGGATCTGCAGACGGTCTCTGAAGGCGAGTTCGAGCGCGGCGCGAACCGGATCGCGATGGCCCATGGAGACGCCGCCGGTGAGCACGATCGCGTCCACGTCGCGGCTCGCGTCCGTGAGTTCGCTGGCAAGGGAAGCGACGTCGTCGGCGATGTGAGCCGCGACGGTAACGTCCGCCCACGCGCGCGAGGCGAAGAGCGAAGCCAGCGCGGGGAGGTTGCTATCGCGGATCTGAAATGGCGAGGGCGGTTGATCGGTCGGCGTGAGTTCGTCGCCGGTCGAGATGATCGCGATTTTCAATCGCGGCACGACAAGCGGGCGCAGGATGCCGAGCGCCGCGAGCGCACCGACCGACGCGCTGGTAATCGGCTCGCCCGCTCGCAAGATGACGTCACCCGCGCGAGCGTTCTCGCCCGCGAAACGGACGTTTTCACGGGGTTTCAGCGTTGTTGCGAGCGTGAACGGAATCGCGATACTTGCCACGCTGCGCTCGCGGGCGACGCCGGCGCGTGCGGACTCGTCTTCGCCCGAGTGCTCGATAACGTCCTCGCGTTTGATGACCACGTCCGCGCCGGGCGGGATCGGCGCGCCGGTGGAGATTCGGATCGCCAACAGACTCGTGGCGTCGTCCCGCTCGAGCAAAAGCGGCGGCGCGTGGCCGATGCGCGATTCACCGATGACGCGAGCGTGAGTCGCGGTCGCGGCGCTCTGGTTCTTCGATTCGGCAGCTACGCCCGTGACAACGGCAAAGTCCGCGGCTCGGAGCGCGTAGCCATCCACCACGGAGTAATCGAAGGGCGGGCTGTCGCGGTCGGCGCGGATGTCTGAGGCGAGAATGCGTCCGACTGCCGTGGATGCATTGAGTGACTCGGACGGGCGACGAATGCGCACTCCATCGAGATTGAGTGGGGCGACCATCGCGTCGATCGCGCTGGCGGGTGAGGAAAATCGGAATGGCTCGTTGCGGAATGACACGATGTTTACAGTCGGCGGCACGGCCAAGATATCATGAGGCGTGACCTTGCGTGTGCTCATCTTTGGACCGGCGGCGACCCGCGTGGGTGCGGACTTCGTCAACGTAACGATTGAACCGTGCGGCGACAACGCCTCGCCGATCGACGCCGCGCTGGTCCTTGCGGCTATCGAAGCTCAGCACCCGGCGCTTGCGTTCGCCGTTGCGGGCGCGCGCCTGGCAGTCAACCAGCGATTCGCAGATCCGAGCACGCCCGTGCGCGAGGGTGACGAGGTGGCACTGATCGCGCTGGTGGGCGGCGGATGATGGTGCGCGTGCTCATCGTTGATGGCCCGGTGACCGACGCGCACGAGCGCGCAGCGCTCGGGCGTGATCCGCACGCGTCGCTGAGCGCCGCCGAGCCCGGGCGCATCGGTGCGCGGCTGCGCTTTGAGGGCATCGTGCGTCGCGATGAGCCGCGATCGGGGGCGACCACGATCGTGACAATCGACACAAGCTCACACGGCGATTCGCCAAACACGAGTGATATCGGCCAGCTCAGCGCACTGGACTACACGGCGTACGAGCCGATGGCCTCGCGCGAGCTCGAACGCGTGGCCCGCGAAGTGAGCGGCGAGTTCGGGGTTGAGGCGATGTTCGTGCTGCACAGCCGCGGACGCGTGATGGTGGGCGAGGTGTCGTTTGTGTTGATCGTCGAGTCGGCGCATCGGGCCCCGGCGCTGCGAGCCATGGGCGCGTTCATCGATCGGATGAAGCGTGACGTGCCGATCTGGAAAGTGCCGGTGTGGTGAGTGCTTCACGCGGACGCTGAGATCGATCGGCGCGAACGCGCGGTGGTCAGCTCTTGGGTTCCGACGAACTCTCGGGCGCTGGCAGCGTCGCGACGGCGCGCGCTATGGCCGGCGCGGCGTCGGCCGGAGCCGGTGCAATCGGACGTTCGGGGGCGGTGGACTGAGCGGCGTGGCGTGCCGGCGGGGGAGTCATCTTCCAGGTTTTGCGAATCGCGCCGAGTACACGATCCAGGATCGCTGGCTCGACGTTTCGTCGCTCAAGCACGAGCCGCGCCAGCGCGATGCCGGTCTCGCCCTCATCGAACACGACATGTGTCGCGCCCGCGGCCCGCAGACCCTCGCCCTCCGCGAGATATCGCGTGCGCACGATGACTTCGACGTTGGCGTTCAGCTCGCGCGCCTGCAACACGATCGATGAGAGATTCTCCGCGCCGGACACCGCCATCACCAAGTGCGTCGCGCGGGCGATGCCGGCCTCTTCGAGGATCGCGGCCTGCGTTGCGTCGCCGTAGAGCGCCGCGCGACCGCTCGCGGCGAGCGTGCGAACTGTCTCAATGTTCATGTCGATGATGACGGTGTCCATCTGCGCATCGCGAAGCATCGCGTCAACCACTCGACCGACGGGCCCGTAGCCAGCGATGATCGCCAGCGGGCGCTCGCTTGCACTCGCGCGTTGCACTCCCAGCGCGTTGAGGCCGGCGGTGCGTTTGGTGTAGCGAGCATTGAGCAGCTTCCACAGCCACGGCACGCGCTTGATGCCGGCTTCGATCGAATCCATGGAGCGGAACAGCAGCGGGTTGATCGTGATCGAAACCATGGCGCTGGCGACCAGCACCTGCATGCCCTCCTTGGGCATGAGGTCGTGCTGCAGCGCCGCCTGCCCGACGATGAACGAGAACTCGCCGATCTGCGCCAGGCCCAGCGCGACCGTGAGCGCGGTGCGGACGGGATAACCGCAGATCGCGACGATGACCATCGCCGCCAGCGGCTTGACGATCAGCACGACCATGAGACCGGCGCCGACGAGCAGCGGCTGTTGCACGAGAAACTTCGGGTCCAGCAGCATGCCGACGGAAACGAAGAACAGCACCGCGAAGGCATGACGCATCGGCAGCGCATCGGCCGCGGCTTGATGACTGACCTTGGACTGCGCCACCACCATGCCCGCGAGAAACGCACCCAGCGCGACCGACGCGCCGAACGCCGCCGCGGCCCCCACTGCGATCGTGATCGAGAGCACCAGCACCGTCAGCGTGAACAGCTCGCTGGATCGGAGGCGCGCGACTCTCGTGAGTAGCCACGGCACGACGCGCGAACCGACGACGAAGATCAGCACCACCATGACGACCAGCTTGAGCATCGCGATGGCGATCGTCATCAGACCGCCGCCACCGGGCGCGGCGCTGGCGCCCGCGTCATCAACCGCGAACAGCGGGATCAGCACGAGCAGCAGGACCGTGAGAATGTCCTCGACGATGAGCCAGCCGACGGCGACATGCCCGTGCGAGCTGTTCAGCATCGACCGGTCCATCAGCACGCGCAGCAGCACAACCGTGCTGGCCACCGCCATGGCCATGCCCAGCACGATGCCGCTCTTGACGTCCCATCCCATGGCGAGGAACACGAGGACCGCGGCGATTGTCGCGAGCAGACTCTGACCGATCGCGCCAGGGATCGCGACGTTTTTGACCGCGAGCAGGTCCTTGAGCTGAAAATGCAGCCCGACGCCGAACATCAACAGCATGACGCCGATCTCAGCGAGCTGCTGCGCCAGCTCCACATCACCGGAGAACCCCGGCGTGTGCGGCCCGATGACCACGCCCGCGAGCAAGTAACCGACGATCGGCGAGAGCTTGAGCGCTTGGGACAGAAGTCCCAGCACCCATGCGGCGGCAAACGCCGCGGCGATCGTCGTCAACAGCGGGAGGTTCTCAACCCCGGCGCCGAGCGTCAGTATGCATGTGGAAGCGAGCATCCGCGATTCTAATCACGCGTGAGTCGGTCACTGCCATGAAACTTGCATCATTTGCTCGGCGACAGCGTTCCGAGTCGGCACATCGCGAGCATTCAAACGACAACGGGCCGAGCGATTGCCCGGCCCGTTGCCCACGTGAAGTCCTGGAACAAATGACGTTTGCGATCACCGACGAACCGTGACCACGGCGTTCCGCGTGGTGCTTCCCAGCGTCGCGGTGATCGTCGCGCTGGTGTTTCGTCGCACCGTGGTCGTGCGGACCACGAAGTTGGCGGTGGTCGCGCCGGCGGGGATGGTGACCGACGCGGGAACGGTGACGGAGGTCGAGTTCGACGCGAGTCTCACGACCAGCCCGCCGGCGGGTGCGGGACTGCTAATCACCACGGCGAGCGTCGCCGGCGAGCCGCCCTGCACTGAAGTGCTGCCCGGGGTCACCGAGGCCAGCGACGGCGGCGGCGCGAGCAACGTGCCGGAGATGCGGGCATACAGCCCCGTCGGCGATTCCTGGTCAAAGTTGAAGTTGAAGGTCGCGATGCCGACGCTGGAGCCGGACTCGATGTCGCCGGTGGTCAAATTGGACCAGAAGCCGGGGCCGACCGCCATGCGGTGGCCGGCGAGCGTGCCGGGATCGCTGCCGTCGGTGTTCGTGAGCTGGACGGACCATGTTCCGCCGGACGTCCGCACGCCGAGGATGTTCGTCTGCACCAATGGGGCCCAGTCAAACTGCTGAGCCGCGGGGATCGCGTACGTGTACTCGCCACCGCCGGCGGGCAGATTCGGAATGGTGATCACGCGCACGAGCGCACCAGAGTAGAAACGCACGACGTAGTTCACCGGCACGGACGAGACATAGTTCACGGTGATCGAGTTGACCCGCACGGTGTTCTCAAACCGCACGGGGGAGGCGAGTTCGTCACCCGTGAAGTAGACGATTTCGCCGGGGATCAGCGGGTCAACATAGAGCGTCGTCTGATCAACGACGTTCATCGCGGCTTGCGCATGCGCAGCCGGCGTGCTCAGTGCGAGTACGAGGAGCCCGAGGACCGCGACCGCGAGCCGGGATGAAAGAAGCGACTTGAACATAAAAATGACCTTGTGGAAAGACCGCCGGTCAGCCGCCCGAATGGCCCGTCTGTCGAGACGGGAACAACGCCGTCATTCGCGCCCGCCAACTCAGCCGAATGTCCACTCACGCCGCGTGCATTGCAGCGTTGCGTGAAATGTCACCTCAGCCTGCTTGCACGGGCCTCACCGCTCGGCGCGAACACACCAGCACACATTGATCATCGATGATCTCGGCGTTGCGTGTGTGCCGCGCGAGACTGGCCTGCACGGACGCGAGAATCTCCCCGGCCCCGGTGCCGACCGGCGCGCTCAGCACCGCTCTCCACAATCCCCCTTCGCCAAACCGAACGCCCGCGGCGGACATGGCGTCGGTCACGCCGTCGGTATGCAGGATCAGCGTGTCGCCCGGGAGAAGCTGGTGCATGCGCATGGGGGCTTCGACGCTTACGAGCACGCCCAGCGGCGGATCGGCAGGACCGTCAAAGAGCTCGACGGCGCCCGAAGCCCTGCGGATGAGCCCGGGCGGATGGCCGCAACAGCCGGAGTAGACCGCCCCGGTGGTCGGATGCAACGAGACGAACAAGGCGGTGATGAAGCACGCGGGAACGCCGATCTCGTTGACGACCGCGTTCAGGTCCGCCGCGGCCCGCTCGCGCGGGCGACCGAAGACGCGAAAGGCGGCCAGCGCGCCGCGGAACGCGGCCATCACGGTCGCGGCGGCGGGGCCATGACCGGACACATCCGCGACGACGAATCCGAGGTTGCCATCATCGAACGCCTGGAAGGCGTAGAGGTCGCCGCCGGCGATATCGCATGGCGCGTAGTACACCGCGAAGTCGTACCCCTCAATCTCGGGCAAGCCGTGGGGAAGGAGGTATCGGTGTACCGCCGCGATGGCCTCTTTCGCGGTGCCCTCGTGGAGCGAGATCGAATCGTTGAGCTTGCTTGACATGGTGTTTTAGAGTAAATACTCTAAAGCACGATGTCAAATCGCGAAGTGCTTTTGGACGTTGCGCTGCGACTCTTTAACACACGGGGGACGCGCGCGATCACGACGAACCACCTCGCTTCGGAGGCCGGCGTGAGCGTGGGTAATCTCTACTACCACTTCAACAACAAGGAGGCGGTCATCCGCGGGCTCTTCCAGCGGCTGGACCACGCCTGGAGTACGCGCCTGAGCGTGCCGGATCCGCGGCGCGTCACATGGAACCACCTGCGCGTCCTGATCCACGAGCACTTCGCGATTGTGTGGGAGTTCCGCTTTTTCTATCGCGAGCAGATCGCGCTGCGCCAGAAAGACCCCACGCTCACGCGCCAGTGGAACGTCGCGAACCGGCGCGGGCGTGCCGACATGGGCGCGCTGCTGGCGGGCCACTTCGCGGCCCTGGGCTGCCGCCAGCCCGCTCGCGCGGACGTCCAGCGTCTCACCGACGCGTGCTGGCTGATCGCGGACTACTGGCTTGTGCATCGCGAGATGCGCAGCGGGCCAGTCCATTTCAAAGACCTTGAAGAGGGCGTCGAGCTCTTCGCGTCGGTCATGCAGCCGCTGATCGCGTCAGTCCAGGCCGAACTCGCACACACCGGGAGCGCCGCGTGACGAGCACGAACGAACCCGCGTGGACGTCCCGCCTGCCGGACATGCACAACCCGGTCACACGCGACCGGCTGTGGTTCGTGCGGCTTCCGAGCGCGCCGGATGACCCGGTGGTCTTTGAGTGCGAGTTGCCGGCGGGCTCACCCGGCACGCCCTTGCACATGCACACGCGCACCGTCGAGCGCTTCGAGTGCATTGATGGCGAGCTCTCAATGGTCGCGGGCGACGCTGGACGCATTCTCCGGCTCGCGCCGGGGGGCCACGTCGACGTTCCTTCCAGAACGCCGCACCGCTTCTGGAACGCGACGAGCGCGCCGGTGCGATTTCGCAGCACGGTGACCCCCGGCCTGGAGTTCGAGCGGTTTCTGCGGAGTGTGTATGCGCTGGGTATCGCGGGGCGCGTCGGCGCTGAGGGGATGCCGCGCAGCCCGCTCCAGCTTGCGGTTTTGCGCGAGCTGTCGGATCTCTATTTCGTCGGCCCCCCGCTGCTCGTTCAGCGCGCCGCGTTCGGAGCGCTCTCAGCGATCGCCTCGCTTGTCGGCACACGAAATCGCATGGAGCGACTCTCGCACACACCATCGTCAGTCGCGCGGAGGATCTTATGAACAACCCACACCCGGAACCGACCGCATCGCACCTTACCCGCATCACCGCGGGCTCGCTCCTGATCGTCGTGCCCGCATCGTTCATGGCGTTCTTTACCGCCCTGCAGATGAAGTTCGATTATCCCGACATCCTCCGCAAGCACGCTTCAGAAGTGCTCACACGCTTCGCGGAGAATCAGGGCTCACTGCTCCCGCTGTGGTATGGCATGTTCGCCGCGGCGGTCTTGTTCATCCCGCTGAGCGTCAGCATCGCATCGCTCCACACGCGAAGCCGCGCCGGCGTGATGGGCCTGGGCACGCTGGGAATGCTCGCCGGACTCGTGCAGGCGATCGGCCTGTCGCGCTGGGTGTTCGCGGTGCCGTCGCTGGCGTCGCGATACGTCACGAGCACGTCAGCCCATGAGCGCGAGTCGATCGCGTTGACCTTCGACACGCTGAACAGCGTGATGGGCGTCGGCATTGGCGAGCACCTCGGCTACCTCCTCACGACGGGCTGGAGTCTCTGGCTCGCGTGGTCGATTCGCGCCACGAGGCCCATCACCGCGATCGTCGGCGCACTCAGCGCAGCAGGGATCGCGGCGGGCCTGCTCGAGCCCGCGGGCGTCCCGCTTGCAGGCATGCTCAACGCGCTGGGCTACACCCTCTGGTCACTGTGGCTCGTGTGGCTGGGCGCGCTTTGCCTGTGGGGGAAGCGGCTATTCTGAGACTCACGCGGCGCGGCGACGCCAGACCCACCTCGGGGGTGACGGTGTTCTGCCCGAGTCGGCGATATTCGATAACTCCGGGAAGTTTCTTGCCGTGACTAATCTTTACTTTTTTTGACCCCGCACGGAAAGAGGGATCGATAGATTTTTGGCGCGTCGCCCGGGACGTCTACAACCCGGATCGCACGGAACTCCTCAAGACCGGCGTGTCTGTGTCTGTTACCCGCGGCGCACACGCACTGGTGATCGTGCGTTGACTGCTCAAGCCCGAGAGCCAGGACGAAGGCGCGGCGATCGTGGTCAACAGCGGGAGATTGCAAACGCCCGCGCCAAGCGTCAACAGATATGGAGAGTCAATCACGTGGCTTTCTAATCACCCGCGATCGGCGGACTCGCGAGCGCACGTCCCCCCGTCGCCCCCGCCGCCGGGTTGAGTCGCTCGCGAGTGTTTTCTCGATCGCTCATGGCCCCGTGATCTTGCCCAACTTCACTCACACGATCTTGACACACGATGCGGAAAACGTCCTTGACAGTTGGAGCGCAGCACCAGACGCTCTCGCTCGGTCAGCGACATCCGCGTTGGTGCGACCGCCCGTTGTGCATGCGGACGAGTGAGTGGAACGTAAGAGGAGTGTCTTTCATGTTCGTCAAGAAGTTTGTCACCGTCGCCGCGCTCTTTATTGTTGCCGGAAGCGCGAGCAACGCCCATGCGCAGTGGCCGCCCAACGAGCAGAACTACACGATCCAGCGGCTCGGCTTCTTCGGGCCGGCGCACACGACAGGCGGGGGGTTCCAGAACTCGTTTGCGGATCGCTTTGCCGCCCCCGGATTCATCGCTGGGTATTCGAATCGCTACATCGGCTCCGGCGGTGACTCAAACGGCCGGGACACGTGGGTCTACAACCCGGTCACCAGAAGCGTTGTGCAGACGGGCCTCACCGGCGCCCGCAACGTCGGCAGCGCGGGATATCAGTACAGCGTGAACAACCTGCTGAACGCCGCGGGGCAGGTCGCGGGGTATTCGTACAACGTCTCCGGCGTGAGCGCGTACAACGGGCGGCACACCTGGGTCTACAACCCGGTCACCGGCACCACCGTGCAGACAGGCTTCACGAGCGCCGCGCACACCGGGAGCGCTGGGTTCCAGTACGGCGAGAACAACTTCCAGAACGACGCCGGGCATGTCGCTGGGTTTTCGTACCGCCTCACCAGCAGCGTGAGCCCGGACAATGGCCGGAACACCTGGGCCTACAACCCGGTCACCAGCACCACGGTGCAAACCGGCCTCACCACCGCGGCCCACACCGGCACCGCCGGGTATCAGTACAGCGAAAACAACTTCCAGAACGCCGCTGGGCAGGTCGCGGGCTTTTCGTACCGCAGCCCCAGCACAAGCACGAACAACGGCCGGAACACCTGGGTTTACAACCCGCTCACCGGCAGCACCGTACAGACCGGCTTCACCGGCGCCGGCTATACCGGCGTCTCGGGGTTCGCGGGGTTGCAGCTCAGCGAGAACATCTCGCAGAACGCCGCCGGACAGGTCGTGGGGTACTCGGTCCCCTTTACCAGCGCGGGCGCGTTCAACGGGCAGCACAGCTGGATCTACAACCCGGCCACCAGCAACACCATGCGGATCGGCTTGACCAGCGCGGCATACACCGGCAGTGCGGGTTATCAGTACAGCATGAGCAACTTCCAGAATGCCACCGGCCAGGTCGCGGGGTACTCGCAACGCATCAGCGGCATGAACACCGATGGCGACGAGGACACCTGGGTCTACAACCCAGCGACCAACACGACCGTGCGGACCGGCCTGACCGGCGCGGGATACCAGCGCAGCGAGAACAACTTCCAGAATGCCGCCGGGCAGGTCGCGGGGTACTCGTTACGCTCCGTGAGCGTGGGTGTACAACCCGCCCAGAACACCTGGGCCTACAACCCGGTCACGACCACCACGGTGCAGACCGGTCTGACCGGCGCGGCCTACACCGGCAGCACGGGGTATCAGTACAGCGAAAACAGCTTCCAGAACGAAGCCGGGCAGGTCGCGGGGGTTTCGCGGCGCATCACCGGCGTGAACACGGTGAGCGCCGTGAACACCTGGGTTTACAACCCGGTCACCAACACCACGGTGCAGACCGGCCTCACCGGCTCTGCATACACCGGCAGCGCCGGGTACCAGACGAGTTCCAACGACTTCCAGAACGCCGCCGGGCAGGTCGTTGGGTACTCGCAACTCATCACCGACGTGACTACGACCCGTGGCAGCAACACCTGGGTCTACAACCCGGTCACCAATTCCACCGTGCAGACCGGCCTGACCGGCGCGGCCTATACCGGCAGCTTTGGGAACCAGCGCAGTGTGAACGTTCTCCAGAACGCCGCCGGGCAGGTCGCCGGGTATTCGCAACGCTACAGCGGCGCGAGCACGGACATCGGCCGGAGCGCCTGGTACTTTGACCCCGTTACCAACCTCTCCTCCGCCATCGTCGGCTCGATCCGCATCCGCGACAACTACGCGTTCTCACAGCCCATTCTGCTCACCGACGATGGCTTCCTCCTGGGCTACTACTCCTACTTCGATGGCGGCGTAAGCAATCCCGTCGATCGCGCGTTCATCTTCCGCCCCGACCTGGGCCTCACCGACCTGGGCAATCTTGTCGCCGGCGGCCTCACCGCGAGCGGCTGGACCACGCTCCAGCGCCCGCAGTTCTCCGACGCCCTCCGCACCATCGTCGGCTACGGCAACGTCGACGGGCAGCTCACCAATCGCAGTGTCTTTGTGATGACCATCCCCTCGCCCGGCGCGGCTGTGCTGCTGGGCGCGAGCGGCCTCGTCGCGTCGCGCCGTCGTCGCTGAGCGCGCACGATACTGGTCGCAAACCCGCGATCAAACGCACGCGGCGCGGGCGCACGCTCGGACCGTGTCACGCTTCCAGAGCAGCAATCACGGCGCGAATGTGTCAAAAACGACAACCCCCGGGTCACGGGACCCGGGGGTTCATCAATAGCGGGGATTGGATTTGAACCAATGACCTCCGGGTTATGAGCCCGACGAGCTACCAGGCTGCTCTACCCCGCAATCTGGATGGAGTTATAGCCGCGCGGGGGGCTTGAATCAATCGCGGGGCGTGTGCGAGGCGTGCGATTCGCGGCGTGCGATCGGCGGCATGGCTTCATTGTGACACCACTGCCGAGCGGTTGCTCGCCTGCCCCATGCGCCGCGTCACGCCGAACGCTTGCCGACGCCTGGTCACCAACGGCGGAGCGCTCACGGCGATCCGCCGAATGCCATCTTCTGCCCAAAGGGCCCAGCAATTTTGTTGGGGTATGGTGACCCCGAAATCGCGTGGCACCCCCACTCTTGACACAACAATTAGTTGTCTCATCCTGGAATTTGGGCTATTCATTTCGCTCGGACGGAGAGAGCCACCTGCGACAGACGCCCACGCCGATCTGCCGCGCTTCATGGGAGCCCTCTCTTGTCATTCAAATTCTTTGCTGTGTGCTCGTCGTTCGCGTTCGCCCTTTCAAACGTCAACGCGGCGGATGTCTACGTCTTCAGCACCGGCAACGCCGCGGTTGATAGCGCCTACGCCGCGGCCCTCACCGGTCAGGGCCACACGCCGACCATCGGCGTGCAGTGGAACGCGTTCGACGGCACGATCAACCTCGCGCCGTACGACGCGGTCTTCATGAATCACAGCGCCAACTGGGGCGGCAGCAATCAACAGGTTTCCGTCGCCGGCCAGCAGCAGCTCGTCAACTTCGTCAACGCCGGCGGCGGCCTCATCACCACCGAGTGGATCATCTACAACAACGGCACCAGCGCGGGCACTACGTACGCCACGCTGTTGCCGATCCTGCCTGCCACCTACGGCAACAACTGGAACAGCATCGCGCAAACCACGTTCTCGCAGGTCACGCCCGACCCGATCATCAACGCGGGCCTGCCCGCTTCGTTCCTTGTTGACAATGACAACTTCGCCGGCCGTGAAACTGCCCTTCGCGCTCGCCCCAGCGCCACGGTCTTCTACCAGTCGTCGAACCTCTCCTCGAGCACGCTTGTCAACGCGGGCCTCAGCGGCTGGCAGGTCGGCGACGGGCGCGTCATCAGCATCTCCAACATGCCGGGGCTCACGAGCCTGAACAACGACAACTACGAGCGGCTCATCGGCAACGCCGTCACGTGGGTCAGCATTCCCTCGCCCAGCGCGATGGCGGTCCTGAGCCTCGCCGGTGTGCTGGCTGGGCGCCGGCGTCGCTGAACGCGACGCCGCGGCTCATGAACCGCGCGTCGCCACTGCTTTGCCCGCGCTTCGCTCTTACCATCGGCGATGATGCCCGATCCTCACGCCCCGCGCCAAACGACTCCGTCCACGGGTTCCAAGACCAACGTCCTCTTGATCGGCGGCGGCGCGCGCGAGCATGCGCTGGCGTGGAAGCTGCGCCAGTCGCCCTCGCTGGGCGAGCTCTGGACCGACAGCCCGAGCAACCCCGGGCTCGCGGCGATCTGCCGGGCCGCGGACTATCAGAACGTGGGGCGCGACACGTTTCCGATCGAGAACTTCTGCACGAAGAACCGCATCGGTCTGGTCGTCATCGGGCCCGAGGAGCCGCTCGCCGCAGGCCTCGCCGACGCGCTGCTGGGTCAGCGATCCGCCGGCGAGGGCATCATCCTGAACAAGGCGCGCCCGGGCATGTCCGCGGACGAGGCGACGAGCCTGGTCATGGGCGGGAGCGTGATGAACGCGGCGGTGCAAAACGTCTTCGGCCCGGTGAAAGCCGCGGCTCGCCTTGAGGCCGACAAGGCGTTCGCCAAGCAGCTCATGCGCGACGCGTCGATTCCCACCGCCGACGCGCGGATCTTCACCGACGCGACCAACGCGACGGACTACATCAAGTCGCGCACCGACGCGTATGTGATCAAGGCGGCGGGACTGGCCAAAGGCAAGGGCGTGTTCCTGCCCGATGGGCAAGCGGAAGCCGCGGGGATCATCGATCGCATTCTCGTCAAGCGCGAGTTCGGCGACGCGGGCAATACGATTCTCATCGAGGAGCGTTTGAAGGGCCGCGAGGTCTCGGTCTTCGCGTTGATCGACGGGCGCAACATCCTCCTGCTCGACGCGTGTCAGGACCACAAGCGCCTCTCCGACGGCGCCCGCGGCCCAAACACCGGCGGCATGGGCGCGCTCTGCCCAACCCGCGCCATCGATGACCGCACGATGGACCGCGTGCTCCGCGAGATCCTCGTGCCCACCGTTGACGCGCTCCGCCGCGAAGGCATCGAGTATCGCGGCGTGCTCTACGTCGGCCTCATGCTCACGCCCGCCGGGCCCAAGGTGCTCGAATACAACGTGCGCTTCGGCGACCCCGAGTGCCAGGTGCTCATGTCGCGCATGGAATGCGACCTGGTCAAAGTCATGCTCGCCACCAGCGGAGGCGCCAGCGGCAAAACCGGCGCAGGCCAGGGGCTCGACAGCGTTGAAATCGGCTTCAAGCCCGGTGCCAGCGTCTGCGTCGTGCTCGCGGCGCCGGGGTACCCAGACAGCCCCAAGGCCGGTGTGCCGATCCACGGCGTCGAACTCGCCGAGCGCGTGCCCCACGTCCAGGTCTTCCACGCTGGCACGCGCATCGACGAGCGCGGCCAGCTCGTGACCGCCGGCGGGCGTGTGCTCAGCGTCACCGCTCACGGCGCGACGGTCGATGAGGCACGCCAGCGGGCGTATCAAGTCGCGGACATGATTGAGTTCGCGGGCAAGCAGATGCGGCGGGATATCGGGACAGAGGTTGTGGGGTAAGTGCCCGACGTCGGTCGCACAAACGCGTTCGACCCGTGACTTCGCAAAGCCTCAGTCATGGCGTCCGACGCGTGTCACGCGAAAGCAAGCCGCTTAGCCCATGATGAAGCCGCGAAGCGCGAAGCCCACGCGCCCGCCGGGGGTGGCGCGCACGAGGCGGCAGCCCTTGATGGCGCTCAGCGCGTGCGCGGCGCTGGCGAAGCCGACCGGGCCGAGGCCGGTCTCGAAGAGGTCATCCCACGACGGATCAACATCGAGAATGACGCGCGAGACGCGGATCAGCGGATCCTCGGCCCGCAGGCCGGTGGCAAGCTGATAGCCGATCGTGAGCACCGAGCGAACTTCAAGCGCCTTGGCCTCCGCAAGCGAGGCGGGCTCGGGGTTGATCATGGCGGCGCGGGCGACGCCGTAGTGCTCGATGAGCAGGCTGCCGCGCCGATCGGCGAGGACTTCGCGCATGGCGATCTCGCCGTGCGAGATCGAGCGCTCGTGCGCCGCGACGACGCCGGCCATGAGCTGGTCCATGGCGCGCCGGGCTTCTTCGAGCGAGAGGTAGCCGCCGCGACGACGCAGCAGTGAGTCGAGCGTGACAAGACCGTCCTGATCGCCGGTGAACGGCGTGACGACCCAGACGCACCCGGTTTCATCCACCCACGAGTCCTCGATCTTCAGCACATGCGGGTGCTCAAAGTCGCGCACCTGGGCCAAAGCGGCCAGCAAGCGCCCGGCGGAATCGGGATCGGAGGGGTCATTGCCAAAGGAGTGGACGACGTGGCTGGTCTGGGCGCGCTCGTGAAGGGCCAGCCAGCGGTCGCCAAGGACGCCGCGCGGCAGTTCACGGGTCAGAATGTACGGCCCTGCGGAGGGCCTCGCGTCTAAATCCAGCATCATGGAGCCTCGTCTTGAACCAGTATATCGGTCAGGATGGCGTCCGGCATCGAACTGTGGTTGATCGAGCTGAAGCGAAGATGGGAAACTTGATGAGAGAAACTGCGGATAATCACCTAGCATACTACGAACTTTACCTATACCTAGGTCATTGCGCATCTGAGCGGTGTCTTCGGGATATTCTTCACCGCTCAGTCATCGCCCGTTGCACTCGTCTTGGAGTTCTTGCACATGACGACCGCCGCCACCATGCCCAGCATCGCCCCCGCGTCCCCTACCGACCCACTTCAGTTGATTGACGTGGACCACGTCAGGTTTCACGTGGGCAACGCGAAACAAGCCGCGTTCTTTTATGCGCACTGCTTCGGCTTCCAGATCGAGCAGGTCAGCGACCTGACTACCGGCTCACGCGACGCCGCGACGTATCTGCTCACGCAGGGCAACATCCGCTTCCTGCTCACCAGCGGGCTGAGCATCGAGCACCCGGCCTCCACCGAGGTCGCGATGTACGGCGACGGCGTCAAGGACGTCGCGTTCACGGTGTTTGACGCAGAGAAGGCTTTCGACCGCGCCGTCAAGAACGGCGCCTCGGTCGCGCCGCACGGCGAGCCGCGCACGCACCGCGACGCCCACGGCACCGTCACCACCGCCAGCATCCGCACCTACGGGCGCTGCGTCCACACCTTTGTCAGCCGCACCGGTCGCTACGACCTGCCCACCGTCAAGCAGGGCGGCGTCTTCGCGCCCGGCTACAAGCGCCTCGATGGCGGCGTCGCGAACATGCCTGCGGATGGGGCCGTCGGCTGCGCCCCGCAGTCGGGCATGGGCACCAGCATCCTTTCGATCAACGACTACAACCGCAAGAACCCCTGCGGGCTGAAGTACGTTGACCATCTCGTCGGCAACGTCGAACTCGGCAAGATGAACCACTGGGTGAAGTTCTACGAGGACGTGCTTGAGTTCAAAATGTTCATGCACTTTGATGACAAGGACATCTCGACGGAGTTCTCCGCGCTGATGTCCAAGGTCATGTCCAGCGGCAACGGCCTGATCAAGATGCCGATCAACGAGCCCGCCGAGGGCAAGAAGAAGAGCCAGGTGCAGGAGTACTTGGATTGGCACTGCAACACGCCGGGCGTCCAGCACTTGGCGCTGCGGACCGATGACGAGCTGCACTCGATCGCCGCCCTGCGCAGCCGCGGCGTGGACTTCCTCACGCTGCCGCCGGCGTATTACGACAAGGTGTGGGACCGCGTGAACACGATGCTGAAGCAGCACGGGCACGAAGCGGTGCGCGAAGACCACAACCGCGTGCGCGACCTGGGCATCTTGGTGGACTCCGACGACGAGGGCTACCTGCTGCAACTCTTCACCAAGCCGCTGCAGGACCGGCCCACGCTGTTCTTCGAGATCATCTGCCGCCGCGGTGCGCAGAGCTTCGGCAAGGGCAACTTCAAGGCGTTGTTTGAGGCGCTGGAGCTGGAGCAGGAGCGGCGGGGGAATTTGTAAGGCGGCCGCTGCGTTATCTTTTCATTGAGATCACGGATGCCTGTGAGTCCACCGCTCGATCTCTGGACGACGAACCTCCCCGTCGAGCGGTTGCATCCGCACTTTCGCTCACTTGCCGCGAATCCCGTTGACCGGGCTTGTTTTCAGCGTTGGGCAGACGACTTCCCCAATGTGAACGGCAACGCCGCGCACGAGTTTCAGACCAAGTTCTCGCCGATATTTTGGGAAATCTATCTATTCAAAATGTTCCAAAGTCTGGGGTTCGAGGTTTCGCGGCCTAGATATCGACCGGATTTTATACTCGATGCACCACAGGGGATTATTGCGGCGGAGGCCAAGATCATCGATTCGAGTCCGGGACAAGCCCCGGTCTGGACGCCGATTCATGAAGTACCTCTGGATCGGGATGCCTTCTACCAGCAGACCTGTGCCAAACTCTCGGGCGCGCTCCACGACAAGCTCAACCACTTCCGCACCTACTCCGACGAACCGGCGGTTAAGGACCGTCCCTTTCTCCTCTGCGTCAATCCGTACGACACGCCGCACTTCGTGATGCAGGGGTTTGGAGCGATGACGAGGGTGCTGTACCAGTATTGCGATCCCATCGCTGCGCCAAATGCATCGGGCTACTTGGAGGACGTGGGCCATCGCCGGGTCGAATCATTCACCACGAAGACCGGCACGGTGGTTCCATTCGGGTTCTTCCTCGATCCATCCAACACTGAAATCGGCGCCGTGTACTTCAATCCACGAGCGACGTTTAGCAAGTTGTTCGCTGATCCACTCCGCAACGGCCATGAGAAGGAACGAGTCCACGCGAAGTGGTACATGGTGTCGACCGGAACGTGTCACTACAACGAAGCGCACCCAAGCAACTACCGCGAGACCCTCGCCGACGGGGGCTATCTGTTCCTGAACGCTCACGCAAGGCACGCCATCGACCCCGAGCCCTTCTTCAAGCAGGGCGTGACCGTCTGCACGTTCAACAGCGACACCCGCGCACTTGTGTCTCGGACACCGACGCCCTTCCTGAAAACTCGGATTACCGTCGGCGTTATCCCCGACGACTATCCGCCGGATCTTCTGGTCAACGGAAAGGCCGCTCACACTGCGGAATAGCCAAATGGCGGCGGCTAGCGTCTCCCGGACCTGCCGCGGAGGACGCGACACTTGTCGCACAGTAGCGAATCGAGATTGCGCCGAAGCGCCGGTCATGGCTTCGAAAGCCGGTTCCCCACGGCCGCGTTGATCATTCCTGCAGCTCGAAAACCCGATGACCTCCCCGGAGCCACCACATGGATCTCGGCAGCCCGTGGGCGATCATCTCGGGTTTGTTCATCGGCTTGGTCGGGCTGGTGCTGATGAACTACGGGCGCAAGGAGCTCAACCTGCGCGTCGCGCTGGCAGGGCTTGCGATGTGCGTGTACCCGTACTTTGTCACGTCGCTGCTGATGACCTGGCTCGCGTTCTTCGCGATCGGCGGCGGGCTGTGGGCGTGGCAACGGTTCTACCCGGATTGATCGCCGCGGGACTCGGCCCACCCTCACCCGGTTCCTACCGGGGGAGGTGCCGCGTTTCGCGGCGGAGGGGGCGGGACTTCGAGATACTCGTGAACACAGGAATTGCCGCGAGTCTTCGAGCCCCCTCTGGCTCGAAGACTCGCCATCTCCCCCGGTAGGACCGGGGGAGAGTGGTAATCAGCACTCATCGCTCAGCACGCACCCCAATCGCCCGCCGCATCACCCCCACGGCGTACACGCCTGCGACCGCCTGCAAGAACCGCGGGAAGTCCACCGGCGAGCCGTGGTCGGCGTTGTCGCTGATGGTACGGATCACCGCCATCGGCACGTTGTGCTCGTAGCACACCTGGGCCACGCTCGCCCCCTCCATCTCCACGCACAACGCCCGCGGCACTCGCGCCTTGATAGCCTTCGCCACCTTGACGCTCGACACGAACTGATCGCCCGTTGCGATGTCGCCTTCAAACACCCGCGGCTTCGCGACGCCCAGCTCCACCCGCGACACCGGGTCCAACATCGCCTTGGCATCCTCGCGCACGAACGCCCGCGCACCCTTGAGCAGCATCGCGCGCAGCGCTCGATCCGTGTCCAGATGGGTACGGCCCAGAAGCGGGATCTCCATCGGCGCAAACAGCGGCGACGCGTCCAAGTCGTGCTGATACAGCCGTCGCGCGACGACCAAGTCCCCCACTCGCACGCGCTCATCGAGTGAGCCCGCGACGCCCGTGAAGATCATCGCGTCGCACTTGAATGTCTGAATCAGGTGCGTCGCGCTCACTGCGGACGCGACCTTGCCCCAGCGACTTTGCGCGACGACGACACGCTGTCCAAACAGATCGCCGCTGATGAACTCGCGCCGTGCCAGTTGTCGCGTGCGAGGGCGTTTCATCGCGTGAACGATCGACGCGACCTCTTCATGCATGGCACCCAGGATGCCCAGAGTCTTCATAGGCTGAGCATACCGGACGCGACACTCGCTGATCAGGTCGTGCTCAGGCTCGCCGGCACCACCGTGAGCTGGGCCGCGCGGCGGCGGTGGCGACGGATGGCGATAAACGTCAGCACGATCGCGATGCCCAGCAACAGCACCAAGCCAAACGCCAGCGGCAGCAGGATCGCGATCAGGCTCGTGCCCACTGCGGCACCGCTTTCGAGCGTGGCGAAGAGCGGGTTGCCGAAGCCGCCCGTGGTCAGCGTGCTCGCGGCTCGCAGCACCACGGTCGAGGACTGGACTGCCGCCGCCGCGCCGCCGCCGACGATGATCGCCGCCGCCCAGCGCAGCATGTCGCCCTGCGGCGTGCTGGTAAACGAGAACACACTCGCGGCGGCGATGGTGCCGGCGATGATCGCGGCGGGAGTCGCCGCGACGTCCAGCGCGTGATCGAGCCACGGAATCCAGTAGGCGCAGATTTCAAGGGTGCTTGCGACGAGCAGCGCAACGAGGGCCGCGTCGCTTGAGAGCCATGACATGCTCGTGCCGATGGAGACCGCGCCGGCCTTCTGCGCGATGCATAGCACGAGCAACGGGACAAAGACACGGAACCCGCAGGCCGCGGCCAGCCCGACACCGATCAACGCCGACAGCACCATCTCCATGGCGAAGCCTCCATCGCGAGCGAACTTGAAGATCGCTTGCTCAGGAATGGTATTCGGTTGCCGGGTGAAACGGTTTCAGTGGGAAGGGATCTGTTCGGACCGAAAATCGCGTCATCAAGATGCCGCGAGCGCATTACTCCGCGACCGCCTCAGCCACCGCCTGCGAACCGCGCGGCTCCGGCACTTCCGCGATCCGCTTCACGATCGCGTCGTTGAGCTGGAGGCTCACGTACTTGCGGCATTGGCGCAGCGCGGCCCGGATGCTCTTGGCCTCGCTTGAGCCGTGGGCGATCAGGCACATGCCGTTGACGCCCAGCAGCGGGGCGCCGCCGTGCTCGTGATAGTCGTTCTTGCGGAACATCTCTTTGAAGATCGGCTCGAGCTTGAGCATCAGATCCGGGTCGGCGTTCAGCACCTCAGAGCAGATGCCCTTGATGAGCTGGCTGGCCATGCCCTCGGCCATCTTCAGCAGCGTGTTGCCGACCAAGCCGTCGGTCACGACGACATCGCAGATGCCGCTGAACAGGTCGCGCCCTTCGACGTAGCCGACGTAGTTCAACTGCGGCGTCGCCTTGAGCAGCAGATGCGTCTCGCGGATCAACTCCGTGCCCTTGCCCTCTTCGCTGCCGATGTTGATCAGGCCGATTCGCGGCGATTCCACCTTGTTCACCACGCATGCGACCGTCTCGGCCATCAACGCGTATTGCCACAGATGATTCGGGCGCGGCTCCGGGTTCGCGCCGGCGTCGGCCAGCACGACCGAGCCGTAGAACGTCGGGATCGGTACCGCGATACCCGGGCGATGCACACCCGGGAGCCGGCGCATGAACTGTGTCGCCGCGGCGACGCACGCGCCGGTGTTGCCCGCAGACACGACAGCGTCGCAGCGAACTTCAGCGCGCGGTGAGCCCAGCGCGGCCATTCGATTGAGTGAGGAGTCCTTCTTGGCGCGCACCGCCGCGACGGGGTGCTCGTCCATCCCGATGACCTCGGTCGTGTGGACGATCTCGAACCGCTTGTCGCCGGCAAAGCCCGCTTCGTCGAGCCACGCGCGGCAGGTCGGCTCATCGCCCACCAGCACCAGCACATCGCCCGGCGCCAGCTCGTCGGCCGCCTGAATACAACCCTTCAGAATCGCATCCGGGGCGTGGTCGCCGCCCATGACGTCAACTGCCAGACGCATGCGGAAAGTCCTTCGCAGAAGGGAGAGACGGGGTGAACGTATGCGTCCGAGAACCCGCAGGCGAAGAAAACAACGCGGGCGCAGAGGCCCGGCCGCTGCGCCCGACGGACGGTCAGGATTTACTTCTGGTCAATACCGATGCCCAGCTTGGGCACGCTGATACGCAGGCCGGCGCGGACGTAGCCGCTCTCAGCGCTGACGCGGTGGTGCTGCTTCGGCATGCCGGAGATCGGGCAGGTCGTCACGGTGATCGGCTTCATCGCGTGGTGGTTGCGACGACGACGAGTGCGGCCGTAGGAGACTTTTTGATTTGGGAGCATGCTCGGGTTCCTCAACAACGGACAGAGATCACACCAACACGGCCAGACGCCGCATCACCTGGATGCGGAGAGAAAGATAGGGGCGCTTGTGGCGCGGGTCAATCGGGGGGGAGGGAAGTGGCAAAGTGGCAGAGCCAACGTCTCGTCGAGGCGACGGGATCACGGGGAAGTTCGGGGACAGTGACATCGATCAGCATTCGCCCAGAGCGGTAGATCAAGACGGGCAGCCCGGTCGCGTTCGGGCGGAGCGGCACTTTGCCACGCCGCCACTTTGTCACTTCCCCTCTCCCCCCACTGGACACGCCCGCCGAGCCGGATACCCTCCACCACCAAGCCGCGCCAACGCGGCGACGCCTCCCTAGCTCAGTTGGTAGAGCAGCTGACTCTTAATCAGCGGGTCGAAGGTTCGAGTCCTTCGGGGGGCATTTTCCAGATCCGACGCAGCCTCTCGCAATGCGTCGTCGTTTCCTACACAATCCGAGATCGCTTCGGCGCTGGCGTATCCGGAACTTCCGGCGCGCGATGTTTGTACGACCTCAGAGGATTTGCAGGTCTTCGCTGTCCGCCTATTCGGGCGGGTCGTCAGTCGTCTGGGAATTGCCGCGGAGCTCGTCGCGAGTTTCCATCAGCATCCGGCCGAGGTGATTTCTCCCCGCTCCGTTGCACTGGCCCCAGAAATCGTCTCCCCAGTCATTGCCTTCGATGAGCACGGCATCGCCGGTTGCCAGCAGCATGGCGGCGAGCTCGGTCCCGGGCGCAAACTTGCGGCGAAGCAGGGATCGCATCACACTCAGTTTCCTCTTTTCCCAGTCGCGCGGCAACTGCACCTTGGAACCTCGCTGCTTCGCCTTCATCGGGGTGGCGGCCAGGCGAATCGCGTCGCGATCCTTGTCCCTCGTGGCCTTGGCTGCCTGGAAGGCGTGTTCGATGCTGGGAAACACGACACCAAAGTCGTCGCTCACCGGACTCAGATAGAAGTTCGAGAGGAAGCGATACTGCTCGGTAAACCGGTCGATTCGGGACGTCGAGTTTGAGAGTGGTTCGTTCACGAGCTTTCCATTCAGTCGTTTAAATGGGGTCGCGATCGTCGCGACTTCACGGCTTTCGCGTGCGACCATCGACTGATATCGACGCGCGCCGTGCGGATGTTATTCTGGAAGCAGCTGACTCTCGATGCAGAATCGAGGGTCTGCTCGACTGATCAGCCGCTGACGGTTCGGATATGCTCCGAACGAACGGCCGAGCCTCGCTGATCCGGCATCGCATGAGCACCCCATCACCCCCATCACCCCCATCCCCACTCGACGACCGGCTGAGGGCCATCGAGGCGCGGCTTCGTTGGATCGAGGAGCGGCTGGAGCAGAGCCTTGTTGGGACTAGCCCTGAAGCCAAAGCGACAGTTGAGCCGCGGCCTTCAGCGCAAAGCCCGACGCCGATACAGACCACAACGACATCCGCGGCGCTGACGACCACACCAGCGATGGCTTCAGCGTCGAGCCCGGCGTCAGCCCCAGTGCCCGTCCCATCGCCTGTCCCGCCGCGTGTGAGCGCTTCGGTTGACGGTGCCCAGCCCCCGATCGCGGGCGAGGCTCTGCAGGATGGTGCGAACACGGATCAAAGCGCCACCCCCGGCATCTCGCCCGATCGGCGCGAGGCCGCGCGGCGGTGGCTGCAGAGTCAGCGGGCCGCGGGTGATCCGGGGGCCACTCTGCGACCAGGAACCACCGACTGGGCAAGCCTCGAGCAGATTGTCGGACAACGCTGGACATCGATCGTCGGTGCGATCGCGTTTGTGATCGGCATGGGTCTGCTGTTCGCGGTTGCGTGGCGGCACGGATGGTTCGCGGCGGTGCCGCCGGGCGTGAGGTGTGCGCTTGGCGTGCTGGTCGGTCTTGCGATGCTGGGCGCGGCGGAAGTCGTCCGCAAGAAGATCAACGCCCTCGCGGCCATCGGCCTGAACGCCGCGGGTCTCGGCGTCGTTTACCTCTCGGTCTACGCCTCGTACGCACTGTTTGATCTGGTCTCCTCCGGCGTCGCGTTCGGGCTGCTGGCGAGCGTCGCGCTTCTGGGTATCGCGATCTCAGCACGGTCGCAGTTCGCAAGCGTGGGCGTCGTCGCGCTCATCGGCGGGTACCTCAGCCCGTTCCTCGTGAGCACGGAGAATCCGTCGCCCTGGGTCATGCCCGTCCACCTGTCCGTGCTGCTCGGGCTCGCCGCGGGGCTGACCGCGTGGCGCGGGCCGACATTCGCGGCCGTCCGTACGACTGCCTTGATCGGCACCTTGTCGATCGGCGCACTGTGGGCGTTGGCAACGAACACGCTGCCGCTGACGCCGGTGCTGACGTTCGTCGTCGCGGTGTGGATCCTGGTGAACGCCGAGAGCTCTCGTGCAGTCACAAAGTGGGCGCTGCGGACGCAGGTCGCGACGATCTCGGCCAGCGCCGCGATCTTGGGCGCGGTCATGACAACAGCCTGGTCGCTGGGCATCGCGGTGTTGGTGCTGCAACGGGCTGGCGGTGTTGCGAAGACATTGGATTGGTTAGCGCCCCTGGTGCTGGCGATGGCGTCGGCCGCGCTGGCGTGGTGGCTTGTGCCCAGCGTGCGCAAACTCCTCGGGGTCCCCGAGAAACTGGCGGAGAAGTTCGCGTGCGTGCTGATCGTTGAGAGCTTCGCGCTGGTACCGGTTGCCGTGGCGCTCGGCCTGTCGGGCTGGCTCAGGCTCGCAACGTGGGGCATCATTGCGGTCGGTGCGGCGCTCGCGGCCCGCCGCACGAAGCTCTGGTCGCTGGCGGTCTATGCGGTGCTCCTGCTGTGCGTCACCACCGCTCAACTCGTGCTGATCGAGCCGTGGCAGAGCCGCGAGCTGGGCGAAGGCGTGATGTTCCAAGGCATCTACTTCAGCCGCTGGATGGGCGTCGCGGCGGCGGTCGCAGGAGCGTGGCTCGCGGTCTCCAGGCTCGTCGGATTCAACGCCGAGGCGCCGTTGCCGACCTCCCCGGCGTTCCGTCTGGCGCTGGCGAGAGTGGCAAGCGTCGCGGGCGTGGCCTTGCTCCTCATCCTCTGGTTCAACGGCAAGACCGAGTCGCGCTCGCTCACGTTCGCGCTGCCCGTCGTCGCGGCCGCGTTGCTGCTGATCAGCGGGTTCTGGCGCGGGCTGTGGGTTGATCACGCGACCTCTCATGGCACCACGTTGATCGCGGCGATGTGGCTGGTCGTGTGCCTGGGCGACAACTGGCTTCGTGATCAGTCCGCCGCGTTCATGCATCCGCTTTTGTGGTCATCATTTCTCGTCGCGATCGCGGCGCTCGTGGCGGCGTGGCGGACCGACAACCCTGACTGGTCGATCCCCCCGCGCTCGACGCGGACGATCGCGGGATGGTCGCTGGCCGGCGGCACGCTGTTCGTCTCGACCAGCTTTGAGATCGCGCGCGTGGCGAAGTTCGTCTTTGCCGATCCGACATCTGCCGCCGCGGCGGTCAGCGTGTGGTGGGGCGTGCTGGCGATCGGGCTGATCGTGCTCGGGTTCGCGATTCAACGCCCGTGGGTGCGGCGCGTGGGTCTCGGGCTGCTCGGGCTCGCGCTGACGAAGGTCGTCCTCTACGACCTCGCGGCGTTGTCGCTCGAGTGGCGCACCGTGAGCTTCCTGACCCTGGGCGCGGTCATGCTCGCGGTCGGTCTCGTGTACGGCAAGGTCGCGGCAAAGTACCAGAGAGCCGCGGAAGCCGCGCGCGTGACCGGGCCCGGGTGATTGGGCCTTCGGGTCGCTAGACGCAGAAAGACGCGTGACAGTGAGCGTCAAGCGGCAGGCCAGTTGATTCGCGTCATCCCGCTTCCCCGACCCTTCGTACCATCCACCCGCGAATGCTCCTGCCCATCCTCATCCTGCTCCTGCTCCTGATCCTCAACGGTGTCTTTGCCATGGCCGAGCTGGCGATGATGACCAGCCGGCAGAGCCGCTTGCAGCAGGCTGCCAAGGCCGGCAGTCGCGGTGCCGCGGCTGCGGTGGCTTTGGCCCGCGAGCCGACGCGGTTTTTATCCACCGTGCAGGTCTGCATCACCATGATCGGGATTCTCGCTGGCGCATTGGGCGAGCGGCAGATTTCCGAGCATCTCTCACCCATCGTTGCCAGCGTCCCCGCACTGGCCCGTTACGCCGACACGATCACGCTGGGAATCGTCGTCGTGCTCATCACGTACTTCTCACTCGTGATCGGCGAGCTGGTGCCCAAGCGGATCGCGCTGGCGCATCCAGAGCTCATCGCCGCGACCATCGCGCGCCCGCTGAACGCGCTGTCGCTCGTCGTTGCGTGGCCGGTGAAGCTGCTGACGGTTTCGACCGAACTGATCCTCAAGCTCCTGCGCATCAAGGCCAAGGACGGCGACGACATCTCTGAAGACGACGTCAAGTCCGTCATCGCGCGAGCCGCGAGCACCGGGATCTTCACGCCGCAGGAACTCAAGCTCTTTCAGCGCACGATGCGCGCCGGTGATCTCGTCGTCCGTGACCTCATGGTCGCTCGCACCGACATCGTCTGGATCGGCGAGGACGAACCGATCGAGGGCGTGCGCGTGCTCATCGGCACCAGCCCGCACTCGCACTTTCCCATTTGCAAGGCCGGCGAGGGCGGCGGACTTGATCAGCTCATCGGCGTGGTCCACGTCAAAGACCTCATCGCCTACGGCCTGCTGGCGGGCACGGACTTCAAAGTCACCGCCGTGGCGCAAAAGCCGCTGTTCATCCCCGAGACCATGCCCGCGCTGCGTCTGCTCGATCAGTTTCAATCCACCAAGAATCACATCGCGTTCGTCGTGGACGAGTACGGCGCGACGCTCGGCATGCTCACCTTCAACGACGTCACCCGCGCGATCGTCGGCGATGTCAGCCGCAAGGGTCAGGCCAAGCCCGCGTCGATGTCGCGGCGCAATCAGCAGGAGTGGTTCGTTGATGGTCGCCTGCCGTTGCACGAACTCGTCATCGGCCTCGAGCTCTCGCCCGAAGTTGAGAACGAACTCCCCGACGCGAGCACCGTCGCCGGCCTCGTCACGACCGTCCTTGGCCACATTCCGCGCGAGGGAGAGTCGCTCTCGTGGCAGGGTTACGAGATCGAAGTGATCGACATGGACGGCACGCGCATTGACAAGCTCCTCGTCCGCCGCACGCGCGAAGCCGCGGCTCCGTCGCCGCAATCGCCGCCCGCGGCGTCGTGATCGGTGCGATACGCGCCCTCGCTACAGTGCTCCCTCGAACGCGCCTCGCCCGCACCATGACAACGCACCAACAACCCGTTCCGCTCCGGCGCGTGGTCATCATCGGCGCCGGCGCCGTGGGCGCTCATCTGGCCTCCTCGCTCCGGCGCGGCACCCCACTGCTCGTCGTCGATACCGATGAGCGTGTCCGCGCCGCGTTCACGTCGCGAGGCGCCGACGCCGCGTCCCCCGCCGAGCTTTCGACGTCCACCGATCCGCGAGCGTCCTTCCAGCCCGGCGATGTCGTGGTGATCGCAACTTCCGCCGCCCGCGCCGTCAGCGTGACACTGACCGTTCCGGCGCATGTGCCGGTGATCTGCGTGTCCAACGGCCTGAACGCGTCGCTGCCGCGCGATCGCGCCGGCGGCATGGATTTCGGCGTCGTCGAGTTCGCCGCGTCGTGCGCAGCGCCCGGCCAAGCCGTGCGCACGCGTCCGGGATGGCTCACGATGTCGAGCCGTTCATCGAGCGCGACGTGGCTTGCCGGCGTGCTCGATCCGGCGCGCCAGCCCGCACGCCTCGTGAACGACCTCGACGCGCACCAGCGCGCCAAGCTCATGCTCAACGCGAGCCTCGACCCCGTCGCGGCCGTGATCGGCGGCTCGCTCGGCTCCGTGTTTCAATCACGCGCCAGCTTCGGCGCATTCCGCTCGCTCCTGGGTGAAGCGATCGACGTGGCCCGCGCCTCGGGCTGGCGACTGACTTCGGTGCAAGGGATGACTCCGGGCGGGATGCGCCGCGTCTTCGCAACGCCGCTCCTCGGTTCGCTCGCCGCCCACATCGCCGGGCGTCAAGCGGCAAACGTCGAAAGCACCCTCGCCCGCGAAGTCGCCCGCGGCGAGCTCGGCGAGATCGATCAACTCTGCGGCGCGATCGCACGCCAAGGCGAGATCGTCGGCGTCGCTACGCCCGCGCACCGGCGCGCGATCGAAGTCCTCGCACGCATCTCGCGCGAGGGCGGCGTCGGCCGCGCGGAGTTCGCACGCGAGCTCGTCGGCGGCGCTCGCTAAGACAGCGTTCAGCTCGCGATCGCGGGTCGCCCGTGTGCATCGCTCACCGCCGCGAGCCCCTCGCTCAGCCCCACCCGCGGCTCGTACCCGATCACCTCTCGCGCCCCAGTGCCGTTGAACTTCCGCATCGTCATCGACGACACAAAGCCGAACCGCGCCAGCGGCACCGGCAAACCCAGCGCCCCGGCGCATGTGTCCAGTGCCCACGCGCCAGGCAGCGCAATCACCCGTGGCACCCGACGAAACTTCGGCCTCACGCCGATCGCCTCAAGCTGCTTCGCCAAAAAATCCCGCCATGTGATCTCGAACCCGTCTCGCACAATAAACGCCCGCGCAACCCGCGGCGGCGGCGCGTCGAGCGCCAGCACCACCGCGTCCACGAGATTCTCGATATATGTCGTCGTCTCGATGTTCGAGCCATCGCCGCACATCGGGATGCCCATGAGCGATCGTGACAGCTTCGCGAACGTGGGCAGGATCGTCGTGTCACCCGGCCCCCACACCGCGCCCGGGCGCAGGCTCAGCACGGACATTTCCGCTGAATGGGCCGCGAGCGCCGCCCGCTCGCCCTCGGCCTTGGTCTGCGAGTACGGATCCACATAGCTCGTCGGATACGGCGCGTCATCGCCGACGTTGACGATGTCCTGTCCGCCGAACATCACCGCCTGCGACGAGATGTTCACAAACCGCGCGACGCCCGCGTCTCGCGCCGCACGCGCCATCACCTCGGTGCCGCGAACGTGTACGCGCCGGAACACCGCCCACGACGCAGGCCGCGGCACGCCCGCGGCGTGAACAACCGCGACGCACCCCGCCGCCGCACGCTTGAGCGAGGCCTCATCCTGCAAGTCACCGACGACAACCCGCGCACCGGCCCGCGCCAGCTCGCCGGCCTTCGCCTCGCTCCGCGCCAGCACCGTCACCGGTCGCCCGAGCGCGAGCAGCCGCTTGGCGACGCACGAGCCGATGAACCCTGTCGCGCCGGTGATGAGCGTGGACATCAACGACGGTAGCGCGGGCCACGAAGTGGCACACCGTGTGAATAGAAGCCATGAATTGGATTCCCCACGCGGCGTGGCGCTTCGCGCGTCGCACCGTCACCCGGCGGCTCACCGCCCCTTCATCCACGCTTCATCGCCCGCAACACGCTCAAAATATGGAAACCCAAACCCCCGGCGTCAATGCGTTGAAGAAGGTCGCCGAACTGATCAAGGACGTACGCGTCGCAATGATGCAGACGTACGCCCTTGAGCCCACGGCGGGCCAGGCCCGCGTGCCCGTTCACATCCGCCCCATGTACACCCAGAAGCTCGACGTCGAGAAGTTCGACGGCGAGCTCTGGTTCTTCACCGACATCTCCAGTGAGAAGGTCGCCGAGCTCGAACGCAACTCCGGCATCGTCCTCACCTACGCGTCGCCCGAGCACAACCGCTTCGTCGTCGTCTACGGCAGCGGCACCGTGATGAAGGACTCCGCCAAGGCCACCGAACTCTGGAACATTCACGCCAAGGGCTGGTGGCCCGAAGGCCCCACTTCGCCCGGCGTCGTGCTCATTCAGGTGCGTGTGAGCGCTGCGGAATACTGGGACGGCCCGTCCAACGCCTCGTACATGCTCAGTCTGCTCAAGGCCGTCGTCACCGGGCAACGCGTCAATGTCTCGGCCGAGCACGGCAACGTCGGCTGAACCCTCCAACCGAAGCCGAGTTTTCGCCCAGCGTTACTCCACAGGCGGCAGGGCAACTTGCTCATTACGCGTTCTCGCTTCAAGCCACACCTGCCACATCGCGGCTTCGTTAGGCTTGCTCTGCGCCAAGCACGCCGCGATGCATCGCTCGGCCGCGCGCTGTTTCCGCATCGCAAACAAGCTGAACTTCATGCACTCTTCCGCCCCCGAGCGCAGCAGCGGCGTTGCCTCGGAGAACCGCTTCTGACCCGCGAGGGCCTCGCCCAGCATGCTCTTGGCCTCGGCAATCCCCGCGACGAACTTGTCTTCCCGCGGATACGAATCGAGCAACGCTCGCGCCGCCGCTTCCGCCTCGGCGTACCGCTTCTCCGCCAGCAGGATGAGGACTTCATCGTTGACCCCCCACCGCTTCACATCGTCGGGGCTGCCTTGCGATTGCCGCTGCTGTTGAAGCGCTGTGAGCAGCTGGCGTGCTTCATCCGTGCGCCGCGAGCCCAGCAGCGCATCGAACTTGGTGCGATCAAGCCAAGCCAGCGTCGCCGGCTCATCGCCTTTCTTCTCGAACACCGGACGCGCAAGGTCGATGTACGTCAGCGCGTCCTGGAACTGGCCGATCAACACGAGCGCCTCGGCCAGATCTCCGCGCGAGCCCGCCGTCCATGGGTGCGTTGTGCCGAGCGTGCGAGCCCGTCGCTCCACAACCGCCCGGAGCATGCGCACCGCTCGCTCACGCTGAAACTCGCTTGACCATTCGCCGGCGATCCACGTTGCCTTCTCGTCGGCGAAGTCCGCGCTGCCCTTGAGCAGCTCGATCAGCACACGCTCGATCTCCGCGTCGATCTGCGCGAGCCGCTCGGTGCGTCTCAACTCTTTCACCGGCCAGCGCAGCTCGAACAGCGCCGAAATCACCTGCGGATGACCCTCGGGCAAGCGGGCCGCGTTGATCGCGACGGCACGCTCGTTGTACCGCACGCCCTCTTCAAACCGCCCCTGCATATTGATCGACAACGCCAAGTTCCGCAGGTTCAACGACGCGTTGGCATCCTCCGCCGCCAGCGGCTCGTTGCCGGGCTGCTCACCGTCAGATGTCGCGCCGAACAGATACTTTCGCGACAGCGACTCGCACAGCGCGTACTCCTTGTTCTCCTGCGCCGCGTATGCCAGCGAGAGCCCGAACAGCCGGCGCGCCGCGTCGTCACCAGCTCGCTCGGCTTCCTGCAAGCCCTCGTTGTAGAACCGACGTCGTTGCTCCAGCGTCGGCGCCACGTGCCCCGCGGCCAAGCGGGCCGACTTGAGCGCCACCGGCTGACCGACCCTCAAGAGCAGTTCGTACGCCGGCTCCGCGAAGGGCCACGCCGTCGACTTGTCTGCGTCAAAGCGGCACCACGCGACGGCGAGCATGGTCTTGCCGAGCATCTCTTGATTACCCGGGATCGCGGCCCTCACATCCGCCAAGGCCCTGTCCGCCAGCCGCGTCGCGTCGCTGACGCGTCCGTGCGAGCGATACACCGAGACAATCGCGATCCGCAGCTGCGCAATCTGCGCCGGCGTGAGCAAAGACCCCGGCGATTCCAAGCGTTGCGCAAGCTCGTCCATCGCGCTCACAAGCGTGCGATCGCGGGCTTGCGGGTTCTTCAGCAGGTCCGAAGCGCCGATCACCTCCAGCATCAGCGTGTTCATCTGCTCCGCCTCGGTCCTCGCCGCGCGAGCCTGATCACGCGCAATCGTCGCCGCGCGCAATAGCGCGCCGATCACGCCCAGCGACGCGATCAGCACCACGACCACGCCGACGCATGCGAACACCGGGACACGATGGCGCCGGACAAACTTGCTGACCTTGTACGACGCGCTGGGCGGGCCCGCCATCACCGCCTCGTCATTCAGGAATCGCGTCAGGTCCGCCGCGACATCCGACGCGCTGGCATAGCGCCGCGTGCGGTCCTTGTCGATCGCCTTCAGCACGATCCAGTCCAGCTCGCCGCGCACCTCGGAGGCGATGTTCTTCAGGTCGGTGCCACGCCGCGTCCCCAGCTCGCCCGTCGGCGTCCTCGCCAGTCCCCGCGGCTCAGACAGCAACGTCGAAATCCGCGTCGACGGCTTGGGCGGCTCCACCTCGCGGATCATCTTCACCATCGCCTCGTGCCCCGCGCCGCGCAGCTTCGTCGAGTCAAACGGCAGCGTCCCCGTCAGCAACTCATACAAGATCACGCCCAGCGAGTAGATGTCCGTCCGCGTATCGATATCCAGCCCGCCCGACTGCGCCTGCTCCGGTGAGATGTACTCCGGCGTGCCCACCAGCCGCCCCGCCTCGGTGTGCAGCGTCCGCTCCGTCAGCGGCGTGTGAATCGCCTTCGCCACCCCAAAATCAATCACCTTCGCCACCGGCTTGCCATCAAACAGCGCCACGAGAATGTTCGACGGCTTCAAATCCCGATGGATGATGCCCTTCTGATGCGCGTGATGCACCGCCTGGCACACCGTGATAAACAACTCCACCCGCGCCCTCGTGCTCAATCGCGCCGCGTCCGCGTAATCCGTGATCGGCACGCCCGCGACATGCTCCATCGCGAAATACGGCCGCCCGCCCTCGGTCATCCCCGCGTCCAGCACCTTCGCCACATTCGGGTGATCCATCATCGCCAGGGCCTGGCGCTCGGCCTCAAACCGCGCCAGCACCTCGTTGCTGTCCATCCCCGGCTTCAAGATCTTCAGCGCCACCTTGCGCCGCACGGGCAACCGCTGCTCCGCGAAGTACACAATCCCGAAGCCGCCCTCGCCGATCCGCTCCAGAATCTTGAACGCCCCGATCTGCGTCCCCACCGGGTCATGTCGCGGGCGCGCCGCACGCTCCGGTGTCGGCGAGAAACCCACCGTCGTCGGTTCGTCTGTACACATACCCCAGTTTACCACGTTCTGCAGCGATACCCCGCGAAGCGCCGCCCGCCGCCGCCATCACTCCGCGCTGATCCCCGCCTCGCGAGCCAGGATTCGTACATGCTCGCCGACCAGCGGCCATAACTCACGCCGCCGCGCCGGTGACAAATGCTTGAACCCCGCGACGCTCGACCCGCCGCACACGCCGCAGCCGCAGGTGAACGCCGACGCCATCTCAAACTCGGTCGTGTTGTAGTTGAACGTGATCTCGTCGCCCGCGTTGATCGACCGCAATGCGAGAAGTCGCGCGCCGATGAGCCGCGCGTTGGCGTCGCACGAGTGATTCAAGTTCCGCCAGATATGCGGGTCCGCCTGCGGATCATCCCCGTGATACCGCGGCGGGTTCACATGCACCCCCACACCCACCTGCACCGAATACTGCGTCGGGCTCGGGAGCATCTCTCCGGTCAGCGTCAAGATGTACTCGCCCGACCCAATCGCCTCCGCGGCCAGCAACCGCTGCCCCCCCACGCCGCCAGCCGCGCCGGCCGCGCGGACGCGCTTGGACTCAAGTCTCAATCCCACATCGTCGGTCGTCGCCATGCCGCGTTCTCGATTCATCGCCGCTCGAATTCACCCCGCACGCGTTCGCATTCACGTTCACGTTCACGTTCACGTTCACGTTCACGTTCACGTTCACGTTCAAACCATCGTACATTCCCTGCGCCCACGGCCGCTCTCCCGGCATCTGACACAAAGCAGCCACTCTTCCCGCTCGTGCCCACCACGCCCACCCCCAACCCGACCGCCGCCCCCACACCCGCGGAACTTGCGGCCCACCCCGTCATGCTCTACGACGGCGTCTGCAACGTCTGCAACGCCAGCGTGCAATGGGTCATCCGCCACGACCCGAGCGCCATCTTCCGCTTCGCCGCGCTGCAATCACCGATCGCCCGCGAACTCCTCAAGCACACGCCCATCGACCCCGGCCAACTCAACAGCGTCATCCTCATCGACGGCAACCGCGTCCTCACCGCCTCCGACGCCCTCATCGCCATCGCCCGCCGCCTCGGCCCGCCCTGGTCCTTCGCCCGCGTCTTCCAACCGCTGCCACGCGTCATTCGCAACGCGATGTACCGGGTCGTCGCCCACAACCGCTATCGCGTGTTCGGCAAGCGCGAGGCGTGCTTGATCCCGACGCCGGACGTGCGGGCGCGGTTCTTGGACATCGATTGACGGGCGTAACCGGCTGCGTCCCATTGCTGCCACCCCGATTCAGCTCGGAGCTCCGGCACGCACCGGGGCCGATCATCGGTCTCCAAACACGCGCTGCCGCAGCAGCCGCATGTCCAGCGGAATGAGCACGACCAGCAGCACAAGGCACAGGCCCGCTGACGCCGCGAGGTGCCAGGTCGGTTTGCCCGTCAGCAGCAGCCAGCGGAGCCCCTCGGCGAGGTGGTGAAGTGGGTTGATCATCGCGACCTCGCGCAGGCCCGCGACATCCGGGAGCGGGAAGTACGTGCTGGATGCGAAGCCGATCGGCATGATGACCAGGAAGAACGGCAGGCTCATGTGGTCAATGCTGGGCAGAATCGCTGTGAAGAAAAGCCCCATCGCGGAGAACGCCAGCGCGGTCAGGAACAGGAGCGGGATCGTCAAGGGGAGCCACTGCCAGTGGAGCGACAGTTGTCCCGCGAGTCCGAAACCGGCGAGGACGACGCAGACCACGCCCGCGTAGCTGGTGGCGAGCGTCGCCGCCCAGAACGCTTCGCCCCACAGAACATGCTCGAGCCGCACCTGCGTGGTGAGCTGCCCTTCCCAGGACTTCTGAAATCGCATCCTAATGAACGCGGCGAAGAGCGACTGGAAGAACGACGACATGAACGCGGTGTACGCGAGAATGCCGGGCGCGAGGTAGTGCATGTAGTTGCAATCGTGCCCCTGCCAGCGCAGTGTGCCCATCTGGCTCCCCAGCCCAAGCCCGAAGGTGAGCAGCATGATCAGCGGCTCGCACACAGGCGGAAGCGTGACGGTGTGCCAGTTGCGCAGGTGAACGCGGACGTGGCGCGAGAGAACGGCTCGGCTCTGCCACTGCAGCGCGGCGGTCAGGACATTCATGATTCAGCGTTCCTGGAAAGCGCGGGAAACAAATCGTCAAGTGTCGGTGGCCGCACCTGATACGGCAGATCCGGGAACGCGGCGACGAACGCCGCGAGCCCCTTCCCGTCGAGTGGGATGTGCCACTCGCCGAGGATCTGGTTGGGCCGGGCCGGGCGAAGCGGGGACGGCGGGCTGCGGAGCCACGCCAACGCAGCGTCGGTGCTTGCCGCCGCCGCGGGAAGCAACATGACGTGCTCACCCACGATGTCACCCAGCACAACCGCCGGGGTTCCGCTGGCGCGGACTCGTCCCGATTCGATCACCTGCAGGCGATCGGAGAGTTTCGCGGCCTCATCCATGTAGTGCGTCGTGAGCACGATCCCCAGCCCCTCGGTTCGCAGCGCGCTGATGAGTTCCCACACCGCGACACGGGCCTGCGGGTCCAGGCCGGTCGTCGGTTCATCGAGAAAAACGACCTGCGGCTGGTGGATGACCGATCGAGCGATCATGAGCCGCCGCTTGAATCCCCCCGAGAGCGTGTCCGGCTTGTGATCCGCATACTCCCTCAGCCCGAAGCGATCGAGGACGCTCTCGATACGGGCCGCGAGGTCTGGCTGGCGCGGGCGGAAGTATCGCCCGGTTTGAACCAGATTGCCGCGGACGGTGAAGTCGGCGTCGAAGGTGTCGTCCTGCGTGCAGACGCCCAGGCGTCGCCGGGCAAGGTCGGGCTCTCGAGCGAGATCATGCCCGGCGATGCGGACGGTCCCCCGATCGGCGCGCAGGTAGCCGTAGCACATGCGGAGCGTGGTCGTTTTCCCGGCGCCGTTCGGCCCGAGCAAGCCGAGAACCTCGCCAGCGGCGCAGGTGAGGTCCATCCCTCGGACCACGAGCTTGCCGCCCAAGGATTTCTCAAGACCAGTCGCTTCAAGGACGGAATGACTCGTCATTTTTGTGTTTCGATGGCGCGGCGATGAGGGTGCGGCAGAGCTCCGTCAGAACCGTAGGGCTTTGAGTGACAACGAATCCGCCTGCAGCCCCCGGCGCAGGTGGTCGCGGTCAGGCGCCGAACGGTTGACTCTCAGAACTTCACGCCTTCGAGGAAATGTCCCATTTGTACTCTCACGCGATCTCGCCCCCCTCACCCAATCAATCTCTCGCCCGTCATCTCCGCCGGCCTCGGCGCGCCTTAGTCCTTCGCCCGCGTCCTCCAGCCGCTGCCGCGGTTCGTGCGCGATGCGATGTACCGAGTCATCGCGGACAACCGCTATCGCGCCTTCGGCAAGCGCGAGACGTGCTGAGTTTCGACGAACGACGTGCGCTCGCGATTTCTCGACATTGATTCGCGGGCGTAACGGCTGCGTTCAAATCCTGTTACCCCGACTTCACTACAAACGCCCGCGAGCGAATGCTCCCGAGCGTCTGTATTGCTATCGATCAGGCATTCGCGAGCCCGCGGCCCGCACCAGCCCCTTCAACATCCCTCGAAACACGATCCCGTGGAGCGGAAGCACCGCGTACCAGTACGCGATGCCGAGCAACCCGCGCGGCCGAAACCGCGCCGTCATGACCAGCCGCGTGCCAGCGCCGGGTTCGGGCACGGGATCGACATCGAAGCTCAACGTGGCCACGCCCGGGAGCTTCATCTCGGCCGTGAGTTCGAGTCTGTGAAGCGGGTCGATCTCGGTGACTCGCCAGAAGTCCAGCGCGTCGCCGAGCCGGAGCTCATCGCCACTCCGTCGGCCGCGTCGAAGACCTGGGCCACCGCTGAGCCGATCCATGATGCCCCGCAGTCGCCACAGCCAATCGACCGCGTAGTAGCCCCGCGCGCCGCCGAGCGCTGAGACCGCGGCCCACACCGCCGCGGGAGTCGCTGGCGACGTGACCTCACGCCGGTCGACAAACACTGTTCCGCCGGCCCAGTCCGGGTCGCCCGGCATCACGCCAGCATCCGACCACGCCGTTTCGATCCGCCCGGCGTGGACCTTCGCCAGCGCAGCATCCATCGCTTCACGAATCGTGAGGCACTGATGCGGCATGAGTCGCAGCGCCTCGTCGTTCCGGCAGACCACGCGGTTCTTGAGTCCCTCCGCGAGCGGTCGGGCGATGCTCGCGTGCAGCGGCGTGACGAGGTGGATCCACAGCGAACTCAGCCGCGGCGTCAGCACTGGTACGGGGATCACCAGACGCCGCCGCAGTCGCAAGGCCGATGCCATCTCGCGCATCACCTCGGCATACGAACACACGTCGGGCCCGCCGATATCCAGCGTCCTGCCCGATGTCGCGGGAGTCTCCAGCGCCGCGATCAAATAGTGCAGCACATCGCGCACCGCGATCGGCTGCGACTCGGTGCTCACCCAGCGCGGCGTGATCATGATCGGCAGCCGCTCAACGAGGTAACGGAGAATCTCAAATGACGCCGATCCTGATCCGATGATCATGGCCGCCCGCAGCACCGTCACCGGCACGCCGCCGCGCGCGAGCGCCGCCTCGACATCCCGCCGCGACGAAAGATGCTCGCTGAGCCCTTCGCCCGTCTCGCCAAGACCGCCCAGATAAATGATCCGCGGCACACCAGCTTTCATCGCCGCACGCCCAAACGCCTCGGCAAGCGCCAGATCACGCCCGCGATACTCCGCCCCCGCGGCGTACATCGAGTGCACGAGGTAATACGCCGCGACGCAGCCGCGCATGGAAGCGCTGAGCCGATCCTCATCGGCGGCGTCGCCCTCAACGATCTCGACATGCTCACCCCCGGCCCACGGCCGCGCCCGCAGCTTCCCCGCGTTCCGGGCCAGACACCGCACCCGATACCCGCGTTCGACCAGCCTCGGAGCCAACCGCCCGCCGATGTAGCCCGTCGCGCCGGTCACAAACACGGCGGATGATTGTGCTTGGTCCACGGAGAGTCATCGTAGCGAGCCGGGGTGGGCCAACATCATGGTGCACGACGTCGGCTGGTGCGGGGCTACCAGCGTCCGCCACACCTCGGGCCGGGGCGCGAGTGGACTTGGCGGTGCTGTTTGTACAGTTGCTTGGTGCGGGCCTGCTCCCCGTCGTTTCCGCCGCGTCGGGCCGCCCTGGTCCTTTGACCGCGGTTTCCGGGCGCTGCCGCAGTTCGTTTGTGACGCGATCTACCGGGACGTCGCGCGCAACCGATTGCGCGTGTCGGGCAAGCGCGAGGCGTGCTTGGTGCCGACGGAGGCGCTGCGGGGGCGATTCTTGGATGTTGAGTCAGCGGAGTGAATCTTTAAGTTGAACTCCTGACAACCCAACTCCGCAGTCGGATGGCCTCGGCAATTGCTGAGGCCATCGGTGATCAGCTTCGGCGAAAGCCGCTTGGCGCGGTGGTGTGTTAATCGCCTTGGACTGCCTTGGCCGGACCGGCTGGCGCTAATGGCGGAAGTCGAGGGATAGGAAGCGATGCCCGGTCATTCGCCAAGGGCGGACCGAATCGCCGTCAGGTCCTCTGCCGCCCTGTCGAGGATTTCCGTGGCGCACGTTCGGCAGTAGTTCTTCGTTCCTTGTGACGCTGGATCTCGCACCACCAGACAAACCTCCGTCGCCCTGATGGTGTGGTCATCGCGATTTCGATGACAAATGCGGCTCCTTTTCGCAGTTTCGACGGATAGATCCTTGAGCACTCTACGTACTGCCGCCATGCTTCACCGCATTCCTTTCTTAATCGAATCACGCACTTGATCACCAATCGCGTCTAGTTGACCGAACACATCCGCTAACTTTCCAGCGGCGGGCTGACTGCGCTGGCCGGACTTGACTCCCAGTGCCTTGTTGACGGCTTGGTGCATCAACATCGTCACTGCCAGATGATTGACCTTTCCTCGAACTGCGTGAACCGCTCCGCCAACGTCCCTCCCACCGCGCGCAAGCTCAAGGTCATCGAGTATGCGATTCGCGACCGCATTCGTGCGTTCGTTCAACCGCTCGCGTGTCGCTTGACGACGACGCTGCGGACTCACGGGAATCGCCGAGGGCGACTGGGCCATCTCTGACTGCTTCGTACGCAGCTTCGCTCGAAGCGAAGCGCGGTCCATCAGGTCGCTCAGTTTGAGACCTCCACCGATCGGACGCGATAGAAACTCATCCAGCACCTTGTCGTCTTCGGGGTCAAGAAATGACTGGTTGATGAAGTGGCTAATGATCTCGTTATCGACTCGCATCGGCCCGTCGAACCGCCGAGCGTGCGGACCGCCACCACCACGGAACCCGTCGCCGTCAGCGCCGCCACTTCCCCTAAGCCAATCCTCAATCATCTGCTGATCGGCACCGTCGAGTTGCTGGAACTCGGTCCACTGCTGTTCATTGTTTAGGCCGACATGTGAAACGACGAACGCATGATTGTCCGGATTGCCGGGCGCATCGTCGTGAAGCACCCGCATGACACGACCGACAAACTGGATGTACGGCGCGAGCGAGCGGTACGGTCGGAAAATCGCCGCAACGCTCAGGCGCGGATGATCAAAGCCTTCGCCGAGCATCTGAACCTGCACGATACAGTCCAATCGGTTGTCTCGCAGGTCGCCAAGCACTTTCTCCTGTTCGTCTTCCGCCATGTCGCTGTGAATCTCCTTCGCGCGGAGACCGCATTCCTCGTACAAGGCGCGAACCTGCTTGGCGTGGTCAACAGAACATGCCGCAGCGATTAACTGATGACGGGTGCCAGTTCTTGATCTCAACTCGTTCAGACACTTGATACTGGCCTCCACGATGTGGCGGTTGCACTCCGGCGACAAAGAAACCCCACGTCTAAACCATGCTTCTTCCCGCAGCTCCAAGACTTCTTCGAGCGTGTGCCGTCGAGTATCACCTCGATACGAGAAGTACAGCTCGGATGGCGCAACATTAACCGAATGAACTTCCTTGATGTATCCCTTGACCATTGCGCGGGTAAAGGGGTATCGGTAGATAAGCTCGCCCTCCAACGATGCCTCATCACTACGGAATGGGGTTGCTGTCAAGCTCACGACTTTCGCGTCTGGAAACCGCTTGAACACCTTCTGCCAACTCACGGCGGCTGCGTGATGGCCCTCGTCCACAAGGATCATGTCGAAAAAGTCCGGAGGAAACTGCGGAAGCCAACGGTCAGCAGAGCTCGCGAGTTGCTGGATGTTCGTAACTACGAAATGGCTCTCCGTGCAATCGTGAATGTTCGCGTCATTACCAGCCAGAACCGCCACCCACGGCCCCTCTTGGAAATTCGTCAGGCATCGAGTCTTCGCCCAGAAGCACTTCGTGCTATTGATGTCGAGCGCTTCCATCACACCTTTTCGAATCGTCAGGTTCGGAGTAATCACCAGCGCCCGACCAGAAGCGATTCCGAACGGGAGGGTGGAAATAATGCCCGTCTTCCCACAGCCGACCGGAATCTGGAGAATCGCCGGGGTCTGCTTCGCTCGGAAGTGTTCACGTACAGCCCTGTGAGCATCTCGCTGTGGATCCCTCAGCCGATCGTTTCCCTCGATGTTCGCGTTGGCGGTTCGGAACAGGTGCTGGACTTCAGCGGATGGCATGGCGGCTCTCCGGTATTCCAAGCGGAAGGATTCAAGGTCGGCGCGGCGGTAAAAGCGATATGCACTCGTCGGGTGACGCACGGGGCGCAGAGTTCCAGCGGCATCCCATCGCCGGAGCGTCTTCATTGAGACGCCGATGTAGGTAGCGGCCTCGGCGATTCCCAGGTAATCGGCATCGGCAAAAGGCTCAGGCATCAACAACAATACCCAACGTTGGACACGTTGTCAAATTGATGGTCCATCCTTGTCCCACTACGCGGTCTTTCTGTGGAATTGCGGAACGGGACCCCTCCCAAGAAAAGTCCTATGCGAGTACCGTGACCCCGGCGTCGCCCCCTCACCCAATCAAACTCTCCCCCGTCATCTCCGCCGGCTTCGCCACCCCCATCATCGCCAGCATCGTCGGCGCAATATCCGCCAGCCGCCCGCGCCGCGACCGCACGGCAGGGTCAAACCACCCGGCCACGTTGTGATCGCCGCGCAGCTTTGGGCCGTTCGCGCCGCCGGCGACGCCACCACTGCCTCGCACCACAATCAGCGGCACGTCATACACCGTGTGCGCCGTGTGCGGCGAGCCCGTCGCGGGATCAAACATCTGCTCCGCGTTGCCATGGTCCGCCGTCACGATCAGGCTGCCGCCGCGCTTCAGCGTGGCGTCGATGATCTTGCCCACGCACGCGTCCACGGCCGCGCACGCCGCGATCACCGCCTCCAGCACGCCCGTGTGCCCCACCATGTCCGCGTTCGCGAAGTTCACGATCAAGACATCCTCGCAGTCCGGCGCCGCGAGCCGCGCGAGCACTTCCTCGCACACCAGGGCGGAGCTCATCTCGGGCTTCTGGTCGTACGTTGAAACCTTCGGGCTCTGCGGGTTCTTGCGGCTCTCGCCCGGGAACGGCTCCTCGCGATAGTCGTTGAAGAAAAACGTGACGTGCGGATATTTCTCGGTCTCGGCGCAGCGAAACTGCCGCAGCCCTTGCTTGGAGATGTACTCGCCCAGGATGTTCACCATCTTCGGCGCCTTGGGGAACGCGACGCCGCCGCCGCTCTCGTGGACCGGGCCGATGAGTTCGTCCCAATACTCGGTCATGATGACAAAGTGCAGCGCGAGCTTCTTGCCGCGATCAAACCCGCAACGCCCCGAATCCGGCGACGGCTTCACCTTCGCCCAGCGCTCATCCTCAAACAAGAACGCCGAGCACAACTCGCGCGGCCGGTCTCCGCGGTAGTTGACGAAGATCACCGAATCCCCATCGTGCATCGCGCACTCGCGCGCCTCGGCTTCGCTCGACGCGACGCAGCGCGCCGTGATGAACTCATCGCCCGTGAGGTTCGCCGCCGTGGGGTTCTCGTAATAGTCCTGCACCGCCTCGCCCGCGCTGGCAAACACGCGGCGTTTGCCCGCGCCGCCGCTCGCCCCCTCGCCGCCCGCGCGCCCGGTGAGCACGTCGTAGGCCGTCTGCACCCGCTCCCACCGGTTGTCGCGGTCCATCGCGAAGTACCGCCCGCAGATCGTCGCGATCCGCCCCACGCCGATCTCGCGGATCGCCGCCTCCACGCGCTCGACAAACGCCTTTCCCGTGAACGGCCCAGTGTCACGCCCGTCGGTAAACAAATGGACGCTCACGGCGTTCACGCCCAGCGCCGTGCACGCACGCAAACACGCGAACAAGTGGTCAAGCTGCCCGTGTACGCCCGCGTCGCTGGCGATGCACAGCAAATGCACACGCGACGCCGTCCCATCCGCGCGCCGCGCGTTGACGCACCGGCTCACCGCCGACGCGATCGCGCCGTTTTTCTCCAGCCCCGCCCGACACGCCTTGGTGATCGCGACGCTCTCCTGGTCCACAATCCGCCCGGCACCGATGTTCTGGTGCCCGACCTCGCTGTTGCCCATCGTCCCCTCGGGGATGCCCACGTCCTCGCCGCTGGTCTTCACCAGCGTCCACGGGCACTCGCGCAGCAGACGGTCGGCCACCGGCGTCAGCCCGCGCTGGCTCGCCAGTTTCACCCCGTTGAAGTCGTCGTGCTCCGGGTGCGGGTTCGCGCCCCAGCCATCACGGATCACCAGCACCAGCGGCGTATTCATCGCGCGTGTCGTCATGCTCGATGCTAGCCAAACCGCGTCAGGCCGCGGCTCGCCGAACGCATCGCTTCACCCGCCGCCCCCGCCACCGGCACGCGATGGGAACCCCTCAACGCCGTTTCACCCCGCACCACGTCAACACCAAACGCCACGCCATCACCCCGTAAACGTTCGCATTCACGCGGCATTTCTCTTGCCCTAAGGCAAACACTGGGGTAGGGTCAGCTCGTCCTCGTACAGCCGATCCTCCGGGCCTCTCTCCCGGCGGCGAGCGAGATGGGAGAGTCCTCAATGAACGTGATCTTCGTTTCGGTTGTCACTGCGCTCTCGCTGTCCACCAGCGCCCTGGCTCAGTACGTCCCCGTTGATTTCTCAAGCCAGTTCAACGGCGGACGCGACCTTTCGCTCATCCTGGGTGGTAGCACCTTCCCCACCGGCCCCCAGGTCTTCACGCACGGCACCAACGAAGTCCCCGTGAACCTCGGTGGCGTCGGCGATGTCTCAACGCCCTGGGCTTGGTACGCCAACGTCGCCGCGAGCGGTGGCCCCGCGCCCGTCTCGCTCACCGTCAACACCAACATCGCCAGCGTGACCAGCGTCTTCACGACCATCAGCACGTTCTGGGGTGTCGGCGGCCAGCCCCCCTTTGCCTCCATCACGTTCAACGCCACCAACGGCGTCACCCAGACCTTCAACCTCATCGGCAACAGCCAGATCCGCGACTACAACCAGAACATCTTCACCAACACCATCAACGGCACCGACACCCGTGAGGTCTTCAACAACAACGCCGGTCAGCGTGTGGACATGCAGCGCTTTGACCTCTCCGCCGCCTTCGCCACCGAGACGCTCACCTCGATCGTGTTGAATGACGCCGGCCTCCCCAACTTCCAGCGCACCTTCATCAGCGGCATCACCGCCCTGCAGATCCCCGCGCCCACCGCCGCCGCGGCCCTCACCCTCGCCGGCCTCGCCGCCGCCCGTCGTCGTCGCGCCTGATGCTCACGACTCGGACAGGCTCGCGTTTGAGCCTTTGCGCCCATCAAACCTACGCACCCGCCGTGCATTTGCCGGCGGGTGTTTTCATTCCCGCGCATTCACTCACCCCGCGGCTATCCTCCCTCGTGCCCACCGAATTCGCCGCCGTCAGCTACGCGACCGGAAAGTGGTACCCCGCCGGGATCGTCCGTCTTCGCAAAAGCCTCGACACCTGGCGCATCAACCGCACGGATTACCTCTACACCGACGAGCTCCCACCCGGCTCGCCCTCGCACGCTGAGCGTCCGTACGCCTTCAAGTACTTCGCGCTCGATCACGTCCGCAAGCAGGGCCATCGCTTCGCGTGGTGGCTGGATTCTTCGATCATCATGGTCGCGCCGCCGCGACTGCCGATCCGCTGGGCTATCGATCACGGCGCGTACATCGGCCTGTTCCGGGGCTACACCGTGGGCCAATACACCAGCGACGCCGCCTTGGCCGAGCTCGCCCTCAATCGCGACGCCGCGATGACCATGCCCATGGCCGACGCGAACATGTTCGTGCTCGACCTGCACTCTCCGCTGGCCAACAAGCTGCTGGACCAAATGCTCGAATGGGCGGTGCATCCGCGCGTCTTCCCCGGCTCTTGGAACAACGAGAGCCACGCCGTCGCCACCGATGACCGCGTGCTGGGCCATCGCCACGACCAATCCGTCCTCTCGATTGTCGCCGCCCGCCTCGGCCTGAACTTCTACCGCTACACCGACCTCGTCACACGCAGCAGCCTGCACTACCGCATCATCGAGAAAGGCAGCTTCGTCTGCCGTCGCGGCTGCACCCCCGGTGAACTCCGAGGCGCAGTCGGCTCCATGCGCTGGCGCCTGGCCCAAAAACTCGCGGGGCTCTGATCGCCGGCGATCGGCAACGGCCGATACGCGCACCAATCCAAATCAATCAACGACCCACCGCTCCGGTGACACCACTCGGCCACGGCCCGCCCCAGCGCCGGTCTCGATTTGGCAATTTGAAAATTTGATCATTTGGCCATTTCGCTGACCAGCAGCCTTGCAACCCCTAGCCATCCAATGTATACTCCTGATGACCCGTCCACCCGGTCACGGAGCACCCTCATGCCCAAAGCCACGCCCCCCACCGACCCCGCCCCGCAGCCCACGATCCTCCAGGGCACCCTCGACGTCATGCTCCTCTCGGTCCTCAGCCGCGCTGAAGCCCACGGCTACGCCATCGCTCGCGAGATCGAACGCCGCAGCAACAACGTCCTGGCCATCGAAGAAGGCTCCCTCTACCCCGCACTCCACCGCCTCACCAAACGCGGCGACCTCACCGCCGACTGGCGCATCAGCGAGACCGGCCGGCGCGCCCGCTACTACCGCCTCACCGCCGACGGCAAGCGCCGCCTCGCCGAGCAGCGCTCGCTCTGGGACCGCCTGTCCACCGCCGTCAACGGCGTCATCAGCGACGAACCGCTCACCAACCCCAGCGCGTCCTTCGCCTGATCTTCAAACTCGCCGGAGCATCGCATGCGACTCGTCCGCCTCATTCTGGGCGATCCCGATCCGCGCTCGCACCAAGAGGTCGAGCACGATATCGACGACGAGCTTGAGTTCCACCTCGAGCAACTCGTCGCCGAGGAACGCGCGCTCGGCAAGCCGCCAGACGCCGCGCGCCTCGAAGCCAACCGCCGCTTCGGCTCGCTCGAGCATTACCGCAAACTCTGCCTCAACGTCAACCTCAAGGAACGCATCATGCTGCAACGAATCAACCTCGGCTTGCTCGTGCTCGTCGCCATCGGCCTCGGCTTCACCGCGTGGCAATCCTGGGCCGCGCAGTCCCGCACCGCGACGGCGGTCGAAGGGCTGAGCAAGCAACTCGCGGTGATGCGCACAGCGCCCGCATCAAACGCCGCCGGCGTGCCAACAACCTCGCCCCCGTCCAGCGTCACCATTACCGGCGAGGTCGCTCGCAGCGGCGTCTACAACATTCCCGCCGAAGGCCTCACGCTCAAGCGCCTCATGGCCGCGGCGGGCTGGAACGGCAAGAACCCGGTTAACGCGACCATCCAGCGCTTGGACAACGGCAAGCAAAACGCCACCACCGCCGTCACTTGGGCCCAACTCGCAAACCCCGCCGCGCCCGCCGACCCGCAGCTTCAACCCGGCGACCTCGTGATCGTCACCGCTCTCGATCTCGCGTTAATCGTTCGAGAGCCCGCCAAGCCCGACGAGCACGGCAAGATCGCCGACCTCGGGTTCAGCGGGCGCGTGCTAACCAACCTCCCCGATGTCCGAGACGAGTGTTTCAAGGAGTACGACCGCGTCTGCGCCGAAGCCGGGCTGACAACGCTCGCCGCGCGCACCGGAACCGTGCTCGTCGTCGGCGCCGTCGAGCGCTCGGGGGTTTATCTTCTGGATAGTGTGAAAGCCAAGGGCGAGAAGGTCACGCTTCTTGATGTCGTCCTTGCGGCGGGAGCGAGTCCAGACATCAAGACGTACACGGTGTACGGTCGCGTCGCGCCAGAGAAGCCAAGTTCGGGCGGGTTCCCGTCAGCGTTGCTTTACACGAAAGATGTCGTTCTTCCGTTCAGCGACACCATTGTCGTGGTGTCTGAAGACCGTAAGTGGTTCCAGTCTACCGAGTGGCACTTGCTTTCGACGCTCGATCGACCAGACACTGTCGTGCCGACCTTAGCGACGTTTACGCCCACCGCAGCTCAAGAGTGGGAACGCTGGCAGACGCTTCTACGGCTCTACAAAGACGAGGCAAGTTACTCCTCACTCAACAAAGATGCTGCGATGCTGAAGGTCTCGAAGCCAGAGCTCATCACCGGCGCGATCGACATCAACGACTACGGTTCGCATCAGCGATTCATCGGAATCAATCGAACCACCACGCCCTCCTCCCTTTCGCTCAAAGCCCTCTTGGATCGAGTACCGAACACGATTTCGATCGCGAACACGAAGAAGGACATCGCCGCGAGCCGCCAGCCCATGCTTCGACTGCAACTCCGTATGTACGACCGACTCGGAGGAAAATCCGAGCCAGTTCTCGATCTACCGCTGGGAGAAGCGTTGAGCTCTGACGCCGTTGTTCCCGACGGCGCGTACATCAGCGTGCAGCATAAGAAGTCTGACTAAAGCGTCGAGCTCACAATCTTGTAAAAGACAAAGACATTCGATGCTTACACGCATCGAATGTCTATGTCTTTTCGCGCCACTCTGCCATGCTTCAATCCTCCCCGCACCTTGCTATCATCGCCGCATCATCGCGCCCCAACTTCGGGCCGATGAAGCACACGGGCTTTGCCAGATCAATCCGGCCCCGCCCGACTCGCACCCGCCCCCCGGAGCCCCCCGCAATGCGTACCAAGATCGCCCCCAAGAAGCCCGCCGCCAAGTCCGCCGCGAAGGCCTCGCCCAAGCCCGCCGCCAAGCCCAAGGCAACGACCAAATCCAACGGCACCACCAAGTCCAACGGCGTCGCCCCGCGCACCGCCGGCACCGCCAGCACCACCAAGCGCGCCCGCGCTGGCTCCATGCTCACCCACGACACCGAGCATCTCTTCAAGGCCGGTGAGATCACCTCCGAGCGCCCCTACATCTACGTCAACGGCAAGATGCAGCCCAAGTCGAGCGCCATGGTCTCCGTCTATGACCACGGCCTGCTCTACGGCGACGGCGTCTTCGAGGGCATCCGCATCTACAACGGCAAGATCTTCAAGTGCGGCCAGCACATGGAACGCCTCTGGCGCTGCGCCGAGATGATCCGCCTCCGCATCCCCGTCTCGCGCGACGAGATGGTCCAGATCATGCGCGACTGCATCAAGGCCAACGGCATCGTCGATGGCTACATCCGCCTCGTCGTCAGCCGCGGCTACGGCACGCTGGGCCTTGACCCGCGCAAGTGCCCGGTCGCTGGCGTCATCTGTATCGCCGACCAGATCGCCCTCTACTCCCCCGAGCAGTACGAGAAGGGCATGCGCATCATCGTTGCCAAGCGCCCGCGCACGCCGATCGAGTGTCTCGACCCGCGCGTCAAGAGCCTCAACTACCTCAACAACATCCTCGGCAAAGTCGAAGCCATCGACCAGGGCTGCGACGAAGCCATCATGCTCAACCTCGACGGCTTCGTCGGCGAGTGTACCGGCGACAACATCTTCATCGTCCGCGGCGGAAAGATCTACACGCCCCCCACCGAGTCCGGCATCCTTGAGGGCATCACCCGCCGCTTCGTCATGGACCTCTGCGCCGACATGGGCATCCCCTGCACGCTCAAGAACATGAAGCCCGAAGAGGTCAAGAGCGCTGACGAGGTGTTCCTGACCGGCTCCGCCGCGGAGATCATCGCGGTGACGCAGATCGATGACATCAAGATCGGCCCCGGCGGCGAAGGCCCCGTGACCAAGAAGCTCCGCTCAGCCTTCCGCGCGGTCGTCACCGGTGCGCACGTTCCCGAGGATTGATTTAGCGACTGGGTGATCCTGCCTCTCCGAACCAGGCGGGACAAACCTGCAAGCAACTCTGCTCCCGGCTTCCAAGCCCCCGCTGTTCGCAATCCATTCGCAACCCACACCCCGGCCCCTGCCGGGGTGTTTTGCATTCCCGCTTCACACGATTTCACTCCCGAAACCGCCACGCATAAGCCCGTTTTCACCCACGGCTCCAGCAAACACCGCACTTCACACAAACCTTCCACGGATTCACCCGCGCGACTCGCGCTTCCTGCATCTAACCACTGTGCTCAGCGGAATCATGCGTGGGTACGCCGCGTTCTGATCGAACCCCGCCGCCCCTTTCAGCCAAACGCCGGGCCTTGTGCGTCCGGAACATTCAAAGACTGGACCGTCTCATGCGGACCACCGTCACCAACTCGATCGCTCGTTCGCTCCGTTTGTCGCCCGCCGTGTTGCTCGGGGCCACTGGCCTCGCCGCGACGCTCGCGTTCGCGACGCCCGCCGCCCGCGCGGACTTTGTCTTCTCCGGCTTCGCCACCAGCGCCTCCTGGCACGATGACGACTTCGGCATCAACCTGGGCTTCTCCAGCGGCGTGCGTCACTACGACCGCGGCTGGGGTCACAACGCCTGGCGCCCATGGCACGGTCACTATGACCGCATCTGGTGGCGTCCTTCCTATTACCGCCAGTCCTATTGGTACGTCGCCCCCGTCGCGCCCGTGATCATCGAGCCGCGCTACGGCTGGGTCTGGGATGGTTACGCGTACCGCTGGCGCATCATCAACGACTGCGCGCCTGAGCCGGCGTACATCGCCGACGAGTACTACAGCCCTGTGCTCGTCCTCGCGCCGACGCCGGTGTATCGCGACCCGTGGTACTACGCGCCGCGCTCGATCGTGACGTACACCACGCACTACCGGCCCTACGGCTGGTATCGCAACGACTGCTTCCCGTACTCGCGCTCGCACATCAGCACGAGCTTCATCTACTCCTCTAACGACTGGTGGGATGACGGCGATCGTTTCAGCTTCTCGATCACCGTCGGCAACCGCTCGCACTTCACCCACGGCTCGCACTACTCCCCCTTCACGCACCAGCGCTCGTATCGCGATCGCGGCCCGATTTTCGTCAACCAGCCGAACGTCGTCATCAACAACCCGACGGTCATCGTGAACAACCCCGTTCGCGTCGCGCCCGCACCGATCGAGCGTGCCGACCGCGGCCAGCGCCGCTCGCGCGATCAGTTCGCCACCCGCGACACCGAGGCCCCGGAAGTCAAAGGCCAAGCCCAGCTCCCCGCAACGCTCGCCCCCGCCTCGATCGAGCGCGGCGGCATCACCCAGAACCCCTCGCGCCGCGTTGGCAATGACAACGGCAACATCGGCCAGCCCTCGCGCTCGCCTGATCGCGGTCGCGATTTCTCCGAGTCCAGGTCGCCGCGCAACGACCTCTCGCCCAGCATCAAGGGTGAGCGTCCGACCACTATTGCCGACCGGACTCCCCGCGCCGGCACGCCGATCGAGACGCCGGAGATCAAGGGCTCGCGCGCTGACAACGGCATCCGCAAGCCCTCTGCGATCCTTCCCGCCGATTCGCCCGCTCGCCGCAACGAGCCGCGAGTCGTCGATCGCACCGAAGCCAAGCCCCAAGCCACGCCGGATGCGCGCGACAACGGCATCACCACCAACGCGCCCCGTCGCGCCGCAGCCCCTTCTCCCAAGTCCGATCTGAATCCCTCGAACGCCCCCGCGACCGCGCCGGCCAAGCCCATCCAGGTCACCGACTCGCGCGACCTCGGCCGTCGCGGGGTCTCCGGCCCCAGCATGACCTCGCCCAGCGGCAAGCCCGAGGCTCGTCCGATCGACACGACCCCTTCGCCCTCGCGCACGCCGCGCACGATCGTCAACGCGCCCGCGGGCGGCGAAGACATCAAGTCCCCCGCGGTCGCGCCCAGCCGCGCCGCGGCTCCCGCCGCGACGCCCCGCCCCAAGGTTGCGCCCCAGAACGTTCCCGTCCGCTCGATGTCACCCGCGACCACCTCAACTCCGACGCCGAACGTCAGCCGCCGCCCGATGCCGAACGTGTCGCCCTCGATAGAAGCGCCGGTGGTCTCGCCGACGCCCAAGTTCGAGGCCGAAGCACGCCGCAACACCGGCGCGCCCCGCGTCGTTTCGCCCAAGGTCGAGAACACCCCGGCCGCGAGCCCCAGCCCCAGCCCGAACGCGATCCCGGTTCCGCGCTCCGCCCGCCCGGCGAACTCACAGCCCAGCGGCATCTCGCCCAACAGTCAGCGCTCGCCGCGGATTGTTTCGCCGATGACCCCGAGCCCCGCGGCACCCTCCACCTACAACAACTCCCCGAGTCCCTACATCGTGCCGAGCAACGACGACTCACCGTCACCCTCGCGCGGCGTCGCGCCGCGCACGCCCTCGCGCAGCCCATCGCCTGACGCCGGCCAGATCGTCCCGCGCCAGAGCCGTGGTCAGGGCCGGCCGGCACCGTCGATGAACCCCGCCGCACCCTCGCCCAACATGAACCGCGCCCCCGCCGCGGCTCCTTCTCCCGCCGCTCCGGCCCGCGTCGCGCCCGCCGCCG
>VYLL01000022.1_pt1 | contig 85885 bp, 65 predicted proteins | sample 5114301 | NCBI WGS metagenome assembly VYLL01 (sample SAMN12291809, study PRJNA351875) | freshwater metagenome | isolation source: freshwater lake | place: USA: Michigan, MSU2 Lake | collected 2011-08-16 | reverse complement strand
GGGGCCTGGCGAGGCGGGCGCGGGCGTGCTGGGCAGGAGGATGCCGCGGGCGTCGGGCTTGGCGGGGGGTGATTGCGTCGCGGCGTGTGCGCCCGTCGCGAGGTTCGCGACAAGCAGCAGCGTGATCGCGGCGCGCCCCGGTGTGCCGCGTGCGCGGTTGTCGGAACCTGCGTTCGGTGCGGGTGCGGGAGGGGTGTGGGCTGTCGCGGTGTGGCGAAGAATGAACATGGTGTGGCGGCCCCGCGACAAGGTGGTGCGGACGATTCCGGAGCGTATCAGCGGTTCTCGGACGCTTCGAGCGTCTTCCGCGACGGCAGCGGCGAAATCCGCGTGAAATCGGCTGTCCTCACGAGTTTTCGGAGGTATCTTGACCGGGTCGGGCGCTCCGCCCGGGGTCGGCACGGGGGTTGTTTCGTGTTCACTGACGTCACGGCACAGCGATGTGTGGTGAGGTCAGACAACTGGAGAAAAGACATGAACACGCTCTTTGCTCTTTCGGTGAACCGTCAGCGACTCGCCCTTCTGTTCCTTCTCTCGTTCGCCGCGATGTGCTGAAACTTGCGTGTGTCAATGGGGCGCGGCTGAACGAGGCGGGCGCGTGCGTTCGCTCGTGGCTTGCTCGGAGCATTTCTGGCCCGGAAGATTTTTTTGGTCGTTTAGCGCGGCACCGTGATCGGCGATGGGCGGGTGACGTCCACGCGATCGGTGACGAGGTTCCAGACGATCTTGCTCGCGGCGATCGGCGTGCCGCGGGCCGGGTCCACAAGCGTGACGCGTGTCAGATCGCCGCCCTCAGCAGTGAGCGTGCGGTTGATCGCGTCGTATCGCATGAGTTCGGCCAAGACGCGTTTGTCGCCGTCGCCTTGCGCGACGACGGTGCCCTGGGCGGTGGCGCTGAGGAGGCGCGCGTCGGGCGAACGATTGGCGGGTGCGTTCGGGTCGATCTGGCCGGGCGAGGGAACATCAACGAGTGCAGAGAGTCGCTCGCTTTCGAGCGTGAGCAAGCCGCTGGATTGATCCTGCGGGCGGTGAATGAGGCGAACGCTGCCGGTGAGATCGGCCTGGCCGCTGGCGCGATTGAGGCTGAGCTGCTCGGTCCAGGAAAAGAGCGAGGAGCCGGAGCGGCGCGGCGAGGTGCTGAACAGCGAGCCGGAGGAGTTCGCGCCGGGCGTCGTCGAGTTGTCTGCGTTCGCCTGCGAGCTGGCGGAGCGATCATCGACGAGCAGCCGGCCGATGCCCGGGACAACGAGCGTTGAGTCGGTCTCGCTGGCGATGATGCGATCTCCTTCGAGGAAGATCAGCCGTCGCGAGCCGGTGGCGGGGTCGATGCGCAGGCTCTCGATCTGCGCCCGCGGGCCAGAGCGATCCTGCAGGCTGCGCCCGCTGGCGACGGCTCGCGAGACCTGGCGGCGCGTTTCGGGCTTCGCGATCTCGCTGCCGGCGGCGGAAGGCACGGGCGAGAGCGAAGGTGTGCTCAGCGCGACTTCCGTCTGCGTGAACTGCAAGTCCAGCCGGTCGCACCACACGCGCTCGACCTGGCGTGCGGCTCGCGTCGGGTCCGCCGCCGCGCCGCGATCGCCCGCGCCGGTCCACGTGGTGCGCACGTCGCCGACGATCTCGGCGGTGTTGGTCTTGTCGCTGAGGTTCATCCAGCTCGTCCAGGTCGTATCGAGGCGCGCATCGCCGGCCGTCGTGAGCGCAGTGGCGTCGGTGGTCGTGCGTTGGAATGTGAGGCGACCTGGGCCGAAGACTCCGAGTTGTCGCGCGGGCGCATCAAGCGTGACCTGGCGCCCGGTGATGACGGCCCCGCGCTGCGAGATTCGAGCCCCCTCGGGCTGATCGGCGAAGAGGTTCGCCCGCTCCGCGACGGGGTCGGCGGTCAGGCGGTCGGCAAGGGCTTCGATGCCGCGATCGTCGGTGTAGCGGACTTCGCCGCTGGCGGCGACGTTGACAGCGCGAACCTGGCCCCGGGCATCGGGCTCGAGCGTGGCGTCCAGCGCGTCGCATGTGAGCTTGGAGCCGGCGCGCTGGGCCTCAACCAGCCCGCGAGCGATGGCGAGGGCGGGCGTGGACTCGCGCTCGCCGGCCTTTGGCGGCGTGAATGCCAGCGCAAGGCTCGCGGCGCGGACGCTGGAGGCGATCGCGCCGGGGCGCGTGTCGGCGGTCCGCGCGACGGCATCGCCAGACGCCGCGACGCGTGTGATATACGTTGTGCCCGTGGCCTCGCTGCGATCGAAGATGGCCTCGACGAAATCGGCGTTGAGTGATGAGCGTGCGTCGCGCGCGACGATCGAGCCCTGAGCCGCGGCACGCTTGATCTCGCCGGTCATCCATTGGCCGCTGGTGAAGAACTCCAGGTCGGCCTGCTCGGTCCATGAGATGAGTCGCTGCGCCGCGTCTGTGCCTGGGGCGAAGCCCTCCGCCGCTGCGCGTTCCTGCACCTCGCCGGGGCCGCGGAGCTGCGCGATGCCGGAGCCGAGATTCACGCGCAAGGCCTCGCCGGTGAGCACAGCCCGCTCGCCGCTGATGACGCGGAAAGGCGTTTGACGCGAGCCGAGCAAGCTCAGGTTGCGCGAGGTCGCGCCGTAGACCAGTGAGCCGGCGATACCGGAAATGCCGGCACGCTGATCGGAGAACTCGACACTCGCGTCGCGCGCGGCGCTCGCGCCCGAAGCCCCCTCGGTCGGGCGGGCTGACGCGGGCGAACTGATGCGGATCGCGGCGTCATCTGACGCCAGCGCCATCGGTGCGATGTCCAGCGGCCGAATGACCATCGGGCCGGTCCATGTCAGGCGGATCTGCTCGTCGCGCTCGGCGCGGAGCGACGGCGTCGCGCTGCCCGGCGACGCGGCGTCGCGCGCGGGCGGGTCGCCTGTTGCGGGAGTTGACGTGTCGGCGGTAGTCGTTGGGCCGTCGCGCGGGCCCAGTGCGCCGTCGGGGAGTTGATTGCCGACGAGGCGGACCCAGACCTCCGCGAGCTCGCCGCGCAGGCGACGCGTGCCAGAAGTGACCGTGACCGCGCCCTCAGCCTGCGCCCGATAGAGCGTCTCGATCGGCGCGGCTTCGGCGGGCGTCGTCGCATCCGCCGGCGTGGGCGGCGCATTTGAAGCGGTTGCGCTGCTGGTAGCCGCCGCGGTTGCGGACGTCGTAGGCGTTGCAAGCGTGTTCGACGTTGCGGCGTTGGCGGCCGTTGAAGCTGGCTTCGCGCGTGGTGAAATGACGACTTCGTCAATGCGTTCGAACTCGCCGAGTTCGAGTCGTTGATTGACGTCGTTGCCGACGAGGCGGATGCCGCGCCCGCTGGCGCGGATGCGGTCGGAGGCCATGGACCAGCGATCACCGGTGGAGGCTTCGTAGAGCGAGCGATCGAAGCGGAGCGATTGTGTCTCGAGCGTGAGCGCGGGCGGGCGTTCGATGTCTGCGGGCTGGCCGCGCGTGGTGGGCTCGAAGAGCTCGACGCGGACCTCACCCTCGAACGTGCCGGACTCGGGCTCCTCGCTGCGGGGCGGGCGGAGGATCGTGCCGCGCTGCGCGCGGACGGAAATCACGCGACCGTCGCGCAGGTAGATCAAGCCGCGCGGCTCGGTGACGTTCGCGCGGCCGCCGGGCAGCGGGTCAAGCGTGGCCCAGCGCAGGACGCCAGCGATGCGCGTGGGGTCGTTCTTATCCACAAACTGGACGAGCGCGCGATTGATGGCGCCCAGCGTTGCGACGTCGGTTCCGGTGCCCTCGGCGGCGCCACTGCCGGGCAACGGGGCCGCGCCGCCGGGCGCGCCGGAGTTTCTGGGGAGGAGCACCGGCGGGCTGGAACGCTTCGAGGAGCCCAGCAGCGCGAGCGTGACGACGCCGATCGAGATGAGACCCACCGCCCCCGCGATGACCAAGCCGGTGCGTTGCACGCTGCCGCGACGCGCGCGGGCGCGGACCCGCTCGCGATCGTGCTCACGCGGGGTTTGGTCAGAATGTGCGGTTTCGTCGCGAGGCGTCATGGCTCATCGATCGTACAGCGACAGGGCGTTGGCCAGCAGGCCCTTGGCTTGCAGGAGGTGTTCGACGGCCTCGCGGACCGCGCCGCGACCGCCGTGGGCGGTGGTGGTGTAGCGGGCCAAGGCCTTGACGGGTTCGCACGCGTCGCCGACGGCCATCGGATATCCGACGCGGCGGAGCACGCCCAGGTCCGGCCAATCGTCCGCGAGGAACGCGACCTGCTCCGGCTTCACCCGCGCGACGCGGCAGAGTTCCTCCAGCGACGCGCCCTTATCGCGGCTGCCCTGAATCACATGCGGCACGCGCAGGTCGGCCATGCGGTGCAGAATGCTCTGGCTGGTGCGACCGGTGATGACGGCGGCCGTGAATCCCATCTTGTCCCACAGCCGCAGGGCGAAGCCGTCGCGCACGTTGTAGCTCTTGAACTCGTGGCCCTCGGCATCAATGTTGATGGTGCCGTCGGTGAGCACGCCGTCAACATCGAGCGCTAAGACGGTGATCGCGCTGGCGTCGGCCCGGGGGCTCGCTGAAGGTGGCGAAGATGAAGTTGCGTCAGTCATGGTCGGTCTCGGCGCGCTGGCGGTAGGGCGAGTCGATCGGTTGATCGCGGCATGAACGCGATGTCGATCAATCGCGCACGAGCTTCATCGTGATGAGGTCTTGGACATCCAGAAGGCCGACGGGCTTGCCGTCGCGATCAACGACCGGGATCTCGTCGCGCCGGAACTCGCGCACCATCCGCACGGCGTCACGCAGCAGTTGATTCTCGCTCAGCGATCCGGGCGAACGTGTCATGTGCGTGCTGATCGGCTCGCTGAGGGCCGCGGGGCTTTTGAGCACCAGCCGGCGCAGGTCGCCATCGGTAAACAGACCGGTCATGCGGAATGTCGCGCGGTCGATGAGCACCACCGCGCCCGGGCGACGCCCCGTGGTCTCGCTCTTGGCGAGGGCTTCGCTGACGCTGAGGTCGTCCGCGATCGGGATGAGTGTCCGGTCGGCAACGCGAAATCGCAGCGCATCAGTGACGGGCCGGAGCATCGCGCCCAGGGCGCCGCCGGGGTGGCGACGTGCGAAGTCCTCGTCGCTGAAGCGCAAACGCGTTGAGGCGCACAGCGCCAGCGCATCGCCCAGCGCAAGCTGCGCGGTGGTGCTGGCCATCGGCGCCGGTGACAGCTCGTCCTCGCAATCGCCCACCGCCAGCAGCACGCTCGCTGCGTGGCGCAGCCCCGAATCACGCACGCCCGAGGTCATCGCGATCACGCAGATGTCGTCCTGGCGGAGTTGGCCGGCCAGCGCCACAAGCTCCTCCGTCTCGCCGGAGTACGAAATCGCGATGCAGATGTCCTGCTTGCGGAACGAGCCGAGGTCGCCGTGCGCGGCCTCGGTCGGGTGTACGAAATGACTCGGGATGCCCAGTGACGTGAGCGTCGCGGAAATCTTCGCGCCGATGAGCCCGGACTTGCCCAGGCCGCTGACCAGGACAATGCCGCCAGCGCCAGCGCACATGACGATGCGGTCCACCGCCTCGTGAAACGAATCGCCCAGATGGTCCACCAGTTGTCCCACGGCGTGACTCTCGGCGCTGATGATCCGCTCGGCGAGCCGACGCTCCTCCTGGCGCGAGTGGCCGGCGGCGATCGGGGTGCGGGATGGCGTGGGCTGGGTCATGCTCGGGGTCGTGCGAAGCCGGACGGCAGAAGGAAATCGCTCGGGCTCCCATCGAGCCCGCGAATGAGGCGAAGCGACGCCGAAATGGTGTCAAGGAGTCACCGTTCGGCGCGCCAACAACGGTACACTCACCAACGCGGCAAAGGCAGCCCGATGCCGTCAACACACCGAACGCTTCCGCATCGCACGGGTGGTCCGTGCGAGACCTCACGAGCGGTGATTTCTCGGCGAATGACTGCCTCGGTTTTCTGTTCGCTGGCTTTCTGATTGCTGAAGACCGAAAGCTGAAGGCTGACGGCTGGTTTGGAGAACGCATGTCCGTCGTTGATCATCGCGTGCATCTTGAGGCATTTGACGGGCCGCTGGACCTGCTGCTGTTCTTGATTCGCAAGAACGAGGTGGACATCCACGACATCCCAATGGCGAAGGTGACCGAGCAGTTTCTTGGCGCGATCCGGGCCGAGAGCGCGATCGAGAAGCTGGACATCGAGACGGCCGGCGAGTTCCTCGTGATGGCGGCGACGTTGATGGAAATCAAGTCGCGGATGCTCTCACCGACGCCGAAGGCGGCGGGCGAGAACGAGCCGGTGGTGAGCCGCGATGCGGAACTGGACCCGCGGGCCGACCTTGTGCAGAAGTTGCTCGCGCACAAGCGATTTCGCGACGCGGCCCTCATGCTTGAGAAGCGCCGGGCGGAGTGGGAATCACGTCTGCCCGCGGCCGCGGCGGGCGTGCCCGAGACGCCGGATGCGGAGATCAACGACGACGCGCCGGTCGAGCTTCAGGAGATCGAGATCATCGACTTGGTCGAGGCGTTCGCGCGGATCATGGCGACGGTCGATTTCTCGCGCGTCGGTGAGCATCGCGTCGCTGACGACGAGACGCCGATCGAGCTGCACCAGGCGGACCTGATGGAGATCGTCACGCGAGCCGCGGCGGAGTTCTTCGCGCGGGCCGCGGAGCCGAAGTCAGACGCGAACGCGGACATGCCGACGGCATCTTCGCGCCCCGGGATCGAACTGCGACAGGTGTTCGCAGGGCGTACGAAAGCCGAGGCCGTCGGCCTGTTCCTGGCAATGCTGGAGCTCATCCGCCTGCGCAAGATCGACGTGCGTCAGGACGGCGTGAGCGATCGGATCTGGGTCGAGCCTGCGACGCCGTCCGACGTCACTCAGCAGACGGCGGGGTGAGCGAAACCGCATCACGATGCACACGGCAATCGCGGTGGTCTCGGGTGCGGCTCGTCGTTTCGGCAACTCCATGCGACTAGTCCGCTCGTCGGCTTACCAGTGCGCCCGCAAAGCACCCCGTGACTTCGCCAAGCCTCAGTCGCGGCGTCCGAATGTGTTGAGATGATGCGCCGCCGGACTTAATCATCGCTCGAAAACCCGGCGCCGATCTTGAACGCCGCCCCGAGCGCCAGAAATGCCCAGAGCACGTCGAACGGTCGGAATGACGAGCGGAAGATCTCGTCCTTCGCTTCGCCGATCCCGGCAGCGAACTCCGCTTTGATCGTCGTCAGTTGAGCCGCCTTGTACTCTTCTTGCCATGTCGGGGTCGCCGCGTTCCACTGAGCGGCCGCTTTCGTCCAGATGCCCGGCGGATAGTCCGCCGGCCCGACGGCGTCGTCGATGGACATGCCGTTGGGCCACACGAGCTTCACGCCCTTGGCTTCCTCCGATTTACACAGCTCGTCGGCGATCATGCTCATGGCGTTCTCATCCGTGAACTGCTTGTTGGCCAACTGCGTGTTCACCGCGGCGACTTCACGATCGACGATCACGGAAACGACACCGTATTTGCCGACGCCAAGGGCTACCAGCGCGATGACCGCGGCCATGATGCCGCTGAATGTGCCCGCGCGTGAGCGAGCGACCGCCGCGACACCCAGACCCGTCAGCGCTCCGACGCCCAAGGCGACGTAGCCGATCTGGCGTTCCAAGCTGACAACGACCGCGATCCAGATTGCGGCGCCGATCGCCCCGCCGATGCACCCGCCGACCGCCCACATGATCGGGTTCGCGGTGGTGAGCAGACTGGTGACCTCGCCCGCCGTGACGAGCTGCTTGGAGACCTTGGTCTGGCCGGGGCGGCCCTTGGCGATGTTGTAGCCGCAGTTCATGCAGACCTGCGTGCCCGTGGTATAGGGCATGGAGCAGCCGGCGCACTCGGGGAGTTTGACGCTCGACGCGGCTTCGCCGACGCCGAGGTCGATCGGCCCGTCGTCAAGGCCCGACACGGAATCACGCACCGCGCCGGCATCGGCCGCGCTCATCGCGGGCACCGCGGCGGAGACAGGCTGGCGCGAGGCAGCTTCCACGCACGCCTTGCACGCATACAGCCCGCTGGGATCTTTGATCCGCGGCTTGCCCGAACAATCCTGCTTGCAGTGGATGCAGATTTTGGCACCCGTCGCGCCCGCGGCCGGCGCACCGCCGCTGGTGTTCTGGCGAGTTGAGTCTGACATCCGAAAGCTCCCGGGCGATGGTCCACGCGCAGACCGAGCCGCGAGACCCACCCCGCTGACCACCCGGCCATTCGCGAGCCAAGGTACCACAACTCCACGCAATGCAGGGCTGGCTTTCTGAAGATTTCAGACACCTTGATAGGGGTCTGGTGGGCGGTTATCGGGCAACGACCCCAAGAGATGACCGTACGCGTTTCCTACCCGCCACTCGCCCGTAGGGCGCACGAGCGTCGCCGGTGGCGCTGCGAGGCTCGGCGAGCGAGCCACCGCCGAAGTTGCCATCAACCTCTCAACTTTACTTCGAGCTTTCAGCCCGGCTGAGGGCGGTGCGCGGCCGCGAGCCACGCTTGGACACTTTTAAAATCAAGTAGATCGTCACAATATCGATTACAGGCACGGCTACAACAGCAGCGAACCACCACCGAGCTCGCCGGATCATGATGGCTTTATACGACTCATCGAGCGTAGTACCACCCAGCCAAATGCAACAGGCCAACGCGTTTAGGCAAAAAAGAAATGCAAGCAGACTGAATAAGAGCAGTGCAAGTATTGCACAATATTTTATAATCTTGCGAGACATACTTCAAGCAGCCGTAAGCACTCTAGGCATCTGCTCACGCGTCCGTACGTAAACCGCGCGATCTACGCTTCGTCATGACCCAAGACCAGATCGACCACATCGCCTTCGCCGCGGCCCTCGAACAGGCCGAGAAGTCCCAGCGCGAGGGCGGCATCCCCATCGGCTCGGCGCTGGTGGACCCGGCGGGCAACATCGTCGGCCGCGGACACAACCTGCGTGTGCAAAAGGGCGACCCCACCGCCCACGCCGAGATCACCGCGATCCGCAACTGCGGCCGCCGTCGCGACTGGCACACGCTCACGCTGGCCAGCACGCTCAGCCCGTGCGCCATGTGTACCGGGGCAACGGTGCTGCACCGCGTGAAGCGTGTGGTGATCGGCGAGAACCAGACATTCCAAGGGCGCGAAGACTGGCTGAAGCAAGAGGGTGCTCAGGTTGTCGTGCTCGACGATGCGCGCTGCGTGGCGCTGATGCGCGAGTTCATCGCGAAGCGGCCCGAGTTGTGGAATGAGGACATCGGCGTGCCCTGAGCGGGCCGAAGTTCTGCTGACAACTGATCACTGGCAGCTAGTCCTTCAGACTAAACGGCGTGAAGTTCGTATTCGTATCAAAGTGATCCTCATCCTCCGCCCGCTTCAGGTAGTTCACGATCACGTACGTCAGCGGCGTGAACGCCACCTCGACGCCGACCTTGAACATCCAGTTGAAGATCACGACCTTGATCAGCGTCGAGGTCTCCCAGACGCCGTAGAACGCGATGGGGTAGAACAGCGCGCTGTCGAAGAACTGCCCGACGAAGGTCGAGCCGATGGTGCGCGTCCAGAGCAGGCGGCCGCGGGTGAGGACTTTCATCTTGGCCAGCACGAAGCTGTTGACGAAGTCGCCAACCCAGAACGCGATGATCGAGGCGATGACGATGCGAGCGGTGTTGCCGAAGACGACATCCAACGCCGGCACGATGGTGGCGTTGTACGGCTCTGCGGGGTTAGCCGGCAGCGCCAGGACGACCTGTGACATGATGGTCGCGAAGATCATGGCGCCGAAGCCGGCCCAGATGACCTTTCGGGCTTTGGCGTAGCCGTAGACCTCGGTGAGCACGTCGCCGAAGATATAGCTGATGGGGAAGAAAACGTTGCCGGCGCCGAAGGCGAGCATCGAGGTGAAGAAGAGCCCGGAGTCCTTGGACCAGTCGGGGACGATGTTCAGCCAGACGTTGATCGCGCACGCCTTGCCCGGACCGATGAGGTTCGAGCACAGCAGCACGACGACAAAGCCGACCATCACAAAGTCGAAATATCGATACGGAAGAACACGCTCGGTGGTCATTGCGGTGAGGATATCACACCGCGTGCCACCGACCTCGTTTCGAGGTCGGTGCCCGTGGACGTGATTCACCCCGTCGGCATCCGCCGGATGATGATCGCCGTCTGATCGTCATCAAACGGGCGCCCGCGGGCGAACTCGCGCGTCGCGGCCCCGATGGCCTCCAGCATGGTCGCGGCGCTGGCCTTAGTGCCGCAGGTGCGCACCGCGTCCAGCACGCGGTCGGTGCCGAACTGACCGTGGTCCGGGTCCAGCGCTTCAAAGAAACCGTCGCTGATCAAGAGGAACGAATCACCCGGCTCCAGCCGGAACGGCTCTACCTCGTCAACTGTGAACTCTGAATCCAGCCCCAGCGGCATCGCGCTGGCGTCGCGGATCTGCGCCTCGCCGCTGGCCTTGAGCAGGATGATCGGCGCCTGCCCCGCAGCGACATAACGAATCGTGTGCTCCAGCGGGTCCAGCGTGCCCATGAACGCCGTGACGAAGCGGCCCATCGGCAGGTCATGGCAAAGCTGAGCGTTCACCTGGCGAGCGATCAGCGGCAGGTCGGCATCCAGGCGCGCGCCCATGCGGAACATCGCGCGGAACTGACCGGCGCTGAGCGCAGGGCCGATGCCGTGGCCCGTCGCGTCACCGAGCGCAAACAGCAGCGGTGCGGCTTTGCCGGCCTCCAGATCGTCCAACGCCACCCCCGGCTGGAACAGGTCGTACGCGTCGCCCCCGGTCTCTTCCGCCGGCTGACTCACCGCCGCGAGGTCGTAGCCGTCGATCTGCGGCAGGCGCTTGGGGAACCCCGCCTGCTGAATCTTGCGTGCGATCGACAAGTCATGCTCGATCTTGTTCTTGCGGGCTTCGGCCTGAAGCAGCTTCGCCCGGCGCAGCGCGATCGCCGCCTGCACAGAGAGGATCCGCGCGACCGTCTCGTCGCCGGCGTCAAAGCACTGACCCTTCTCGGGGTCTTTGTTGAGGACCTGCGCGACGCCCTCGAGCATCCCGCCGCTGGACAGCAGCGGGATCGTGAGCATGTTGCGGGTGCGGAAGCCGGTCTTGCGATCGACCTCGGGGTTGAAGCGCCCGTCGGCGTAGCAGTCGGGAATGTTCAGAATCGCGCGCGTCCGGGCGGCCTCGCCCGCGATGCCCTTGGTGATCGGAAAGCGGATCTCCGTCGCGCCGTGCCCCTGGCTCATGAAGAGCTCGCTGGTCTTCTCGTCAAACTGAAACACGCTGGCGCGCTCGGCGTGAAGCCCGTCGCGCATGGCGTTGATGACAAGGTTGAGCACCTCCGCCAGGTCGTTGGTCGCCTGAAGGCGCTCCAAAACCGCAAAGGCGCGCATGAGCGCGCCGGCGGAGGCTTCGATCATCGGCGGGTGAGTGGGGGCTTCGCTCACGGGGCAAGTGTAAGCGATGCGGTTGGGGTGCGTGGAAGGAGTCTGCCGCGTCGCTCGCCCAAGGCCGAGGGGTTCCCATAGCAACGAGGCGCGCCGGGATCGGCGCGTACAGTCAGGCATGACCGAAGCGGCGCGGGTGTTGAGCGAGGCAGCGGCGGCCGCGACGGCGGGCCGGGCGTTCGTCCTCGCCACCGTCATCCGCGCACAAGGTTCCACGCCCCGCTGCGCCGGCGCGATGATGATCTGCCTGCCGACGACTGACGCCGCGCCCGACAGCACAACGCCCTCACACATCATCGGCACCGTCGGCGGCGGGCAGTTCGAGCGACTCGTGCTCGATGACGCACGCCGCATGCTTGCCAGCGGCGGGTGGAGTCAGGGCGACGGGCGCATCGAGCGCTACGTGCTCGGCGCTGAGAGCGAGCAATGCTGCGGCGGCGTGGTCGAGGTCTTCCTGCAACTGCATCGGGCCGCGCAACGCGTGCTCATCTTCGGCGCCGGGCACGTCTCGTATGAACTGGTCAAGATGCTCGCGCCGGCCCCGGTGCACGCGGTGGTTGTGGACGATCGCGCCGACTGGAACACCGAAGCGCGTTTCCCCGGCGCGCAGCGCGTGCTGAGCTTCGACGAAGGCGTCGCCATCGCACGGGCCGATGCCAAGGCCGGCGGCGGATTCGCACTGGTGATGACGTGCTGTCATCAGACTGACGAGCGGCTGCTGCGCGAGCTCTTGAGCGATGGCGGCGAGCCGTCGTTCGTGGGGCTGATCGGCAGCCGCAGCAAGCGAGCGTGCTTGTTCGGGCGGCTGGTGGCATCGGGGATTGATGAGTCGCGCGTCGCCAAGATCCGCTGCCCGATCGGTGTCGGCGATACGGGCAAAGAGCCCGGCACGCTCGCTGTGAGCATCGCGGCCCAAGTGCTGATCGAGACCAAGCGGGCGCGTGACGCCGCGGCGGGCATGACCAAACGCACGAGCGCTGCGCTGAGTGAGATGAGCCCGAGCACGGAGCAGACATGGCAGCGCTCACCGACTGGCGCGTGATCGTCCTGGGTGCAGGCCGCGGCAGCCGCATGGGCACGCCCAAGGCGCTTATGACGTTTCGCGGGCGATCGTGGTGGCGGTTTCAGCGCGAGCGATTGGAAGAGATCTGCGAGCGTCCGATCTTCGTGGTTTCTCAGTCAATCGCCAGCGAGATCGCACGCGACGCGGACGCACGCGCGTGCGACACTGATCTGGTCATCGCACCAGACGACGCGCCGATGTTCGCCAGCGTGTTGGCGGGTCTGCGGCGTGTACTGCGTGCCCCGCGAGAAAATACGGAGTCCACGAGCGCGTCGGCCCGCGCCGCCGGCGTGAGCGGTGGGGGGATCGGCGTCAGCCTCCTTCCGATCGATACGCCGGTGCCGCTGCGCTCAACGTGGCAAAGCGTGACGGACAGTGCGACGCGTGAGCGCCGCCCCGCATGCCCGTCGACAGCGCCGGGCGTTCACGGCCATCCGCTCGCCATTCCCTTCACGTGGCTCGCCGAGCAGCGTCCTGACCTCATGCGACCGGATCACGCCGACACGCCGCCCGCCCCGAGCGAACGCCTTGACGAGATCATCCGCCCCGCGCGACTCATCGTCCCGGTCACCGACCCCCGCTGCACGATGAACCTCAACACCCCCGCCGACCTCGAAGCGTTCCAAGCCTTCGAACGCGCGAACCCCTAGCCAGCGGCGTGACGCGTGCGCACGGCACACCACGCGACGCAACTTCGAACGCCTTCCAGTTCTGTGAATCTTCCTGCTGAAGGCTGAAGGCTCCCCGCTATTCCTCCTGAAGCTCCACCCCTGCCTCACGCAGCATCTCACGCCACGCGCTCGCGGCCGGTCCGCCTCGTTCTGAGAAGGAGCCGGAGCCAGCGCGATGGATCAGGGCCTGGACGTCCTCGATGGTGAACATCCAGTCCAGCCCGCCGTGACCGGGGCCTTTGATCCGTGCCGCTTTGCGGATGGTGTCAAAGGTCTTGCCGGAGAGGCCGCTCACCTCAAGCAGTTGGCTCTTGGAGAAGCGGGGCACGCCCGCGGGGGGCAGAGGTTTTCGAACTTGGCCGGGTCGCATGGCGGAGTTGTAGGTCGGTCGGCGCGCAACATCTCCGCGCGCAAAGACGCGCGGCCTGGGCCGCGCGTCTTTAGCAGGAGAAGCGAATAGAGTCCACAAGATTGCCGCACCTCGCCTCGCAGAGGCGGTGCCACCGGTGTTACTGGAAGAAGGTGGAGAAGAAGCAGTTGTAATCGCCTTCGGTCACGCCGTTATTCACACCCTCGGAAGGAAGCGGCGCGCCGCTGTCGTCAGCGATATCGGCCGGGAGGCGGTCCAGCGCAGTATCGCCGAAGAACGAGCGGAAGAAGCAGTTGTAATCGCCCTCGGTCACGCCGTTATTCGTCGCGCTGTTGGGCAAAGCCTGCCCGTCGTCGCTGGCGATGTCGGTCGGCGGTCGCACAACCGCAGCGGTGCACACCGGCCCAAGCTGCGGCGTGACGAACACGCTGAATCGCCGGATGCTGCCGACATCGGCCCCCGCCAGATCCTGCACCTTGAGTGTCCAAGTGCCGTTGGCGTTCAGGCCGTCAAACGCGCTGAGCGGGTTGAGCGGGGTCCACGAGCCTGTGAACGGCTGGTTCGCGACGCTGGCGTTCTGGATGGACGTGAGGCCCGGCGCTTCATCGTCGAAGCGCGTGTTGAAGAAGTTGTTCCCGCTGTTGGCCCCGCCGCCCATGTTGGCAAAGAGCACGACGCTGGCGCCGGTCGGGCCTGTAAGCGTGCCGGTCAGATCGCCGACATAATCGTGATTGAGGCCGACGGTCGTGGAGGTCGGGCTGGTCGAGGTTGCGGTGCCATCGAAGCGGAAGTCGAGATCGGCGATGGGGCCGGTGACGCCGTTGACGGTGATCGAGGCCGACGCGCCGACAACGGAGTTGTCGGGGATCGACAACGCCGGTCCGGTGTAGCTGAACTGCTGGGCTACGCCCGGCCCGCCGGGCGAGCCGGTGGGAATCGAGATGGGCAGGCTGGCCGTGCCGCCATCAAACGTGAGCAGGAGCGTGCAGTTGATCGCATCGCCGCAGGGGTGTGAGGGGCGGACGCTCAGGACAAACGACGTCTCGCCCGACGCGCTGGCGGCGGGCGCAAGGTCGGCGTACGCCGTCTCCAGAAGGACCGACTGAGCGCCGGGGGAATCAAGCTGCAGGCTCGCGCTGATCGCGTTCACCGGCTGGTCCGAATCGTTCCGCAGCGTGACATTCACAAACACGCGGCTCTCGCCCGGCTCAACCTTCCCGTTTCCGTTGTTGGTGCCGATGCTCCCGGGATCGCTCACGCTGACACCGGCGATGGCCAGCGCCGAGAACGGCGCGTCGATGGTGAACGTGGTGTTCGACGTGTCCGAGCCGGTGCGCCCGTCCACATCTCGCGCAACGACGCGGAACTTGCCCTGCGTTGTGCCGTTGGCCGGCACGGTCCATACGAACGAGCCGGTGTCGGCGACGTTGGACGCGAGCGTGATCCACGAGTTGCCGTTGTTATTCGAAAGCTCAACATCAACGCCGGTGACGCCGATGTCGTCGTCAGAGATCCAGTCCACGTTGACGACCTGGCCGGGCGAATAGGTCGCGCCGCCGTTGGGCGAGCGCAGATAGACGCCGGGGTTCTGGCCGTTCTTGTTGACGGGCACCTGCATGACGATGCAGTGAATGACGCCCGAGAGGCCGACGATGTTCTCGCAGGCGACCCCGATGACGGTGTACGAAGGGCCCAGGAGATCGCGGTACGTTTGCAGCACGTTGGCGTTGATCTGAGCGATGGTGAGGTTCCCGCCGCCGGCGGGGTTGGGCATCGTCACGCTGGAGTTGGTGTACTGCGGCACCAGGGCGATGTTGTTGCACAACACCATGTTGGTATAGGTGTAGTGCGTGCCGCCGACGGAGAACGAGGGCGTACGCGCGACGGTCCAACCCTGCGAAGTCAGCAAGGCCGCGGCGTTGTCGGAGATCACGTCCTCGACAGAGCCGGAAGCGTTGGGCCAGTCGCTGATGATGACCTTATTGTCGCCGACGATCTGCATCCACATGTCGATGTGCTGCGTACCGTCAACGCTGGTGCGGTAGGGGTTGTGGTACGTGTTGTTCACGCCCCAGTACTGCTGCCAAAGGGCGTTGATCTGTGACTCGCTGTACTGCGTGTTCTCGTTGGCGATGAGGCGGGTGTAGTGGCCCTGGCCGGTGGAGTTGAGGTGGTAGTTGCCGCCGCCGTGGATGAGCGGGAAGTCGTAGCGCTTGTGCTTCTTGAACGCCGCGAAGCCGACGGGGACGCTGTTGTCGTTGGCGCGTGAGAGGATGTTGTACGTGTGGTCAACGATGACGCGCACGTCGCCCTCATAGGTGTAGCGCGGGCCGTAGTCGCGCAGCCAGATCGTGTCGGTGGTGCGGATGATCGTGACGATCTTGTTGGTGTCGGCCCCGGCGTTGACGCAGGTGTTCCGCGCGGCCGTCGCGATCGACGCAGAGTCGCAGACGATGTACGCGATGGCGTTGCCGGTGGTGGTGATGTGCCGAATCATCTGGGCCTGGATCGCGTTGAGCGATGCGCCGCCCTCCCACGCGAAGACGATGCCCTCTGACGGGGCGTATTCACCCGGGCACGACAGCGGCCCGGTGGGCACGGTCGCGGAGTCAAACGCCGGCAGGCTGATCGGATTCTCCGCCGCCCACGCCTTTTCCTGGGCCGTCGCGTTGCGGCTGATCGGCACACCCTGCGGATACTCCGGCTGTGGCGTCTGCGCGTGCAACTGCCCGGCGCAGGCAAGAATCGACGCGACACAGACACCCGCGGCCACGTTCGCAGCCGCCCGACGTTGAAGATCAGTCACGCAATCGCTCCTCAGACCGGGGGAATCCCCGGTGCGTTTCGGCAAGAACTGCCCAAGCACAGAATACCACCGGTTCGCAGGCATGGCCCGCGCGGATCTGGGCAACTGGCCAAATCGATCACCGACCTCGGGTTTCTTTGGCAGCTTGGATAAAGGCTTCAAATACGCCGAGGCCGAGCGCGGCCGCCGGGGTGCGTTCGGGGTGCCATTGCACTCCGACATAGAACGGTCTGGAGAGGTCAGCGAGGGCTTCGATCACGCCGTCCGGCGCGTGGGCTAGGACGCTGAGCGGGCCGGGGTCGCTGACGCCCTGATGATGGTTACTGGCGACTTCACCGGGCGCGTGAATGAACGAGGTGATGTTGGCGGGTGCCGCGATTTGGGTGGGCACGATGCGGTGCGTGCGGTCGTGCCGGTGATTCTCGGCACTGGGCAAGGTGTCGGCCAGATGCTGGTTGAGCGTGCCGCCGCGATGCATGGCCATCATCTGCATGCCCAGGCAGACGCCGAGGACCGGGCGCTCGCGCAACTCGCGAATGTCATCCAGCGCGCGCAGGAGCGCGAACTCATACGCCTGGCGCTGCGGGTGCATCGGTTCGGAGCGCGGATGCGAAACGCCGCCAATGGGCTCCATCGCGATGTCGTTGCCGCCGGTGAAGACGATGGCGTCGCAGCGCCGCGCGTGCTCGGGTGCGAGCTCGACGATCGGCGGCAGTAACACCGGCACGCCTCCAGCCCGCGCCACGGCGTCCAAATACGTCAGCGCCTGCCCGGCCTTCGGGCGCGCGCCGGGTGAGAGCAAGATGTCCGCAGTGACGCCGACCAGCGGGGCGGTGCTCATGCGGAAAGGGTAGCGGGGAGCTTTCAGCGATCAGCCGAGTCAGTTGCGAGCGCTGGATCATTTTGAGCTTTGCTGCTTTGCTGCTTTGCTGCTTTGCTGCTTTGCTGCTTTGCTGCTTTGCTGCTTTGCTGCTTTGCTGCTTTGAGCTTCGAGCTTCGCCATTGCCCGTCTCGGCCCTTAGGATCGCCCATGTCCAATCGTCTGGTGCTGAGCGTGTTGCTGGTGGCGATTCTCCTGGGCGCGGGGATGTGGGTGTTTTGGAGTATTGGCGTCGCGGCGGGGCCGCGGATCACGAACGTGATCCCGTCGGGCGAACGGCTCGCGGTGATTGAGCCGGCGAAGCTGGAGGCGATCGTGCTGGCTGGGCCGCAGGGCGGTCCGCCTGAGCGGATCACACGCAGCGCCGTCGGCGCGGAGGACGGCGTCGGGCAGTGGAGCGTCACGATCACGTCGCCGCCCGCGGGGGGCGAGCCCATGCCACGGAAGTCATGGAAGCTCAATACCGATCGCGTGGGCGGGTTCCTGCGGCTGCTGCAGCAAGCGCGCACGGTGGCGGAGCCCAGCGAGGCGCAACTGGAGATGGCCAAGTTGAAGGGCGAACAGTGGCACACGATCGAACTGATCGCCGCCGCAGGGACGGGCGGTAGCGGCGGCGCCGCGAAGACGACGATCCACTTGAACACCCGCGTGCTCGGCGGACAGGTGCTGGCACAGGTCATCGCGGCCGGCACCGACGGCGCGGCGGTGGCGACACGTTGGGCCGTCGTGTCCGACGAACTCATGCGCGTCATGAGCGCGGGCGCGATGCCCTGGCGCGAGACCGCCATGCTCGCCGGGGTCGTGCGTGACTGCGTCGGTGTCCGCATCGTCACCGGCGGCAGCAGCGAATCTCGCGAGATCGCCTTGCAGCGCCTTCGTTCAACGTGGCGCATCACTGCGCCCGTCTCTGGCACCGCCGACGGACCGAGCATCGATCGCGTGCTCGCGGCTCTTCAAGGCCTCACCATCACCGACTTCAACGAGCCCAAGCCCGGCGAGACGCCGACCGCCCGCGATACGTCGTGGACTTCTTCGCCCAACGCCAGCATCACTTTGGACATCACAGCGCGTAACGACAAGGGCGAGGCCGCGGGAACGCGTGAGGTTCAACTGCTGCTGGGCCCGGTGGCCGATGCTTCCGGGCGCACGCTGCTGGCGACGATCGACGCCGGCGCGACGGTCGTCTCGGTCGACGCTCAAGCATTCGCGGCCCTGCCCACCGATCCCGCGAAGTATCTTTCCAAGCGTTCCAGTGACGTTGTGATCGCTGACGTCGCGCGCGTCGAGTTCACGCTCACCAAGCCCGAGAGCGCATTGCCCGCGGACGCTTCGGCTTCCGCACCGGCGACGACGCCGACGCCGTCGCAGGTCTTCACGCGATCGAGCGACGGCTGGTCAAGCCAGAGCGACGCGGTCACCGGCGTGGCTCCGGTGCTCCTTGATCGCGAGCGTTCCAATGAAGTCACCGCGTTCATCGAGACGCTCATCAAGACCGAAGCGCTGGGCGTGCTGCTCACCGAGCCGCCAACACTGACGCGCGTCGCGGGTGTCACGCTCGCGAACGGAGCGTCCGAGCCGCTGGACGGCTTCGAACTCTTCAAGGACTCGACGGGCCATCTCGTCGTGTTGACGCGCGCGACACCGGCACGCACGCCCGCGTGGCGCGTGTACAAGGACATGCCGGTGCTGGTGTCGCGACTTACACGCTGACTCGGCTTACTTCCGAGCGCGGCGAGACGTCACGGATACAGAAACAGCCTGATCGCCATCGCGATCGTCACGATCACGAGCACAATGCGGATGACCTGTGCGCCGGAGCGGACGACCAAGCGTGCGCCAATCTGCGCGCCGCAGAACTGACCCAGCGCCATCACGAGGCCGGGCACCCAGAGCACGCTCCCGGCGATAATGAACGCCGTGAGTGAGGCGATGTTGCTGGCGAAGTTGAGCACCTTGCTGTGGGCGGTCGCGACGGGGAGCGTCATGCCCAGTGTGGAGACGCAGGCGATCGCGAAGAACGTGCCCGTGCCGGGGCCGAAGAAGCCGTCGTACGCGCCGATCAAGAGCGCCAGCGTACACGCGAACAGCGGCACGCTGAGCCGTCGCTTGCGTTCGACATCTCCAGCCCGGCGCGCGACGACGAGATACACCGCGATCGCCACCAGCAGCCACGGGATCGCGGGGCGGAGCCAATCGCCCTTGATCAGGAGCACGAGCACCGTGCCGAGCGCGCCGCCGACCAACGCCGCGACGAACGCGGGCCAGAACTGCTTGAAGTCCACCGCCCCGACGCGGATGAAGTGCATGCTCGCCGAGAGCGAACCGGCGGTGCCTTGGAGCTTGTTCGTGCCCAGTGCTTGCGCCGGGGGCAGGCCGGCCCACAGCAGCGCGGGGATGGTCAGCAGTCCGCCGCCACCGGCGATGGCGTCCACGCACCCGGCGATGACCGACACGCACAGCAGGACCGCGAGCGTGGCGATGGAGAGTTCGGGCATCGGCGATTCACACCTGCCACAGGCTGCTGGACCAGGTCAGCCCGGCGCCGAAGGCGACGAACATCACCTTCATGCCTTCCTTGATCTTGCCCTGGCGCGCGATCTCGTCCAGCAGCAGCGGCACGCTCCCGGCCGAGGTGTTGCCCACGCGCTCGATGTTTGTGTGCAGCTTTTCCACGGGGATCCCGAACTTCTCGCGAGCCGACTCGAGGATCCGCATGTTCGACTGATGGCAGACGTACAGGTCAACCTCGTCCGCCCGCAGGCCCGCCTTCGCGAGCGTCTCCTCGATCAGCGACTGGAACGTGCTCACGGCGAACTTGAACACCGCCTTGCCGTTCATCTGCAGGCAGCCGACCTTGTGCGTCGCGCGATCGGCGTCCTTGGGGATCATCCAGTCCTCGCCAGGCATGTAGAGATCGGGCCAGGAGGTGCCGTCGGCATGACTGATCTGCGCGATGCAGCCCTTGGTCTGATCGTCGGTGGCGCGAAGGACCACGGCGCCGGCGCCATCGCCAAAGAGGATGCACACGCCACGGTTGGTGTAATCGACCAGCACGCTGACGGTGTCGCAGCCGATGACGCCGATCGAGCGGTAGTTGCCCATGCGGATGAGGTCGTGGGCCGTGTTCAATGCGTAGACGAATGACGAGCACGCGGCCCCGAGGTCCCACGCCGCGGCGTGCCCGGCCTTCAGGTCGCCCGCGACCAGGCACGCGGTCGAGGGACACCGCATGTCCTGCGTGATGGTGCCGCAGATGATGAGGTCCAGTTCGTTCGCCTGCATCTTGGCGCTCTCAAGCGCCTTGCGGAGTGATTCGGCACAGAGCCAGCGGTTGCTCTCGCCCTTGTTGATGTCGCAGACGCGGCGCTCACGGATGCCGGTGCGCTGGTGGATCCACTCGTCGTTGGTGTCCACGATGGTCGCCAGGTCCGCGTTTGTGACCACGCGCGAGGGGAGCTGCGAGCCCGTGCCCATGATGCGCACGCCGATCTTCGGCGGCGTTGGAAGCGGGATCGTGCGTCGTGCGGTGGCGGTGCCGACCGGCGCCGCGGGCGCGGGGGTGGACGAGTCGGAGATGCCGTGAGAGACGGGGTGTATCGCTGCCATCGATCGGAGGATAGCTGCGCAAGCCACGACAAACAGCGCGGCACCGAACACCGGGCGACCTCCGCGTGAGGCGTGCGAAGACGCGCGGGCGATCACGCGACAGTGCGCAGTTGCGTAGCGTTCGCCGATGACCGCCGACCACGCGAAATCCGAAGTCCGCCCCAAGCTCAGGCTCAAGGGCATGCCGCTGGGCTCGTATCAAACCAACGCGTACGTCGCGTGGCTCGATGGCGCGGAGCCAAACGATGACAAGAGCCCGCGTGGATGCTGGCTGTTCGATGCGCCGTTCGACAGCGAGGAAATGATCGACCTTGTGCGGGCGGAGAATCTCACGCCGACGTTGCTGCTGCTGACGCACGCGCACATCGATCACATCGCCGGCATTCGCGCGATTCGCGCCGCGTTCCCAGAGATCAAGGTCGCGATTCATCGCCTCGAGACCGAGTGGCTTACGGACTCGACGCTCAATCTCAGCGTGTTCACCGGCCAGCCCGTGACCGCGCCTCCGGCGGACCTGGTGCTCGAAGATCGCCAGCGGCTCACGCTCACGATCGATGCGCGTCTGAACGCACCGGCAGACTCGCCGGGCGCGGTGACGTTCGACGTCATTCATGTGCCGGGTCATTCGCCCGGCAGCGTCGCGTACTTCGCGCCCGCCGCGGCGTTGTGCATCGGCGGCGACGCGCTCTTTGCCGGCTCTATCGGCCGCACGGACTTTCCCGGTTGCTCCAGCGCCGAACTGCTCCGCTCAATCCGCACGCGACTGCTCACGCTCCCGGGTGACACCCGCCTCTACCCCGGTCACGGCGGCGCAACGACCATTGATCGCGAACGCACGAGCAACCCGTACTTGCGAGAGTGAGCGGCGTCGCTCATTGCCGGAGCGTTTGCTCATCTCAAAGAGAGGCGCTCTCCGAAGTCAAAGCCCCGCGGACTTCAGCCACGCGCTGGGGGATTGCTCGAGCGCCCCAGCGATTTCGACGAGTGATTCCAAGCTGGGCAGGTGGGTGCCGCGCTCGATGCTGCTGAGCTGGCTGACGCTGATCCCGCTGCGTTCGCTGAGATCGCGGAGGGTCCATTCCTTCTGCGTACGGGCGAGGCGGATCTGGCGACCCAGTTCGATGCGCAGGCGATCCTGCGGGCGCTGGCCCAGGCCTAATGAAGCCGCGGCTTGTGCCAAGGTCTGGCGTAGCTCCGTGACGCTGAAGGGCTTGGCGAGATAATCGAATACGTCCTGCTTGAACGTCTGGCGCATCGAGTTCAGCGACGGGTAGCCGGTGACCACGATCACGCAGAGCTTGGGCCAGCGCTGGCGCAGTTCGAGCAGCACGTCCTCGCCACTGGCGCGGCCCATTTTGATGTCCAGCAGCACGACGTCGGGCAGGCGGCCGGGGCTTGTCGTGCCGGAGCTTCCAGACCCGTACGCGCCGCCGCTGGTCGTCGTGCCCGGGGTCCACGTCGGGTCGATCGCATGGTACAACTCCGCGGGCGTTGCGACGGTCTTGATGTCGTGACCCTCGCTCGTGAGCAGGCTGGTCAGATACTGCCGGAAGTCCTCGTCATCGTCCAGCGCGACGATCCGCAGCGGCGTGAACGCCTCGACCGGTGCAGCTGCGCCCGCGGCGTCGGCGGGGTCCGTCGGCTCTTGTTGTAAAGCCGGGTTGTTCGTGCGCGGGATCATCAACAGGCTCCGGGATTCAGGTTGCCGCCGCGGCCGGGTTCATGCCGGGCTGAAGCGCTGGCGCGACGTCGTTCAACGCAGACTCCGGACGCGACACGATCGCTGCCCCCGGAAGGTAGATCTCAAACACCGCGCCGTGGAAGTCCTCGCGATTCCGAGCGGTGAGCACGCCGGCGTGATCGCGGATGATGCCCTGACTCACCGCGAGCCCGAGGCCGGTGCCGCGCGCGTCCAAGCGCGTGCTGGCGAACGGCTCAAACAGTCGCGGCAGGATCGCCGGGTCCAGCCCCGGACCCGAATCCGTCACGCGGATGCTCACGCCGGCGTTCGCGTCGATCGCGCACGTGACCGTGATGTCCGCGGGTGCGGGCGCGGCGCCCGCGCGAGGGGCGGGCCCGGCCCGCGACGCCGTCGCGTCCACCGCGTTACGCAGCAGGTTGACAAACACTTGCGTGAGGCGATCCGGGTCGCAGGTGATCTCGATGCCGGGGTCGATCTGACACGCGAACTCGACGCGGCGTGACTCACGATCCAGCCGCACCAGCGTCCAGGCTTCCAGCACGATCGGGCGCAGTGCGCTGCGCACGCGCCGCCCGGGGCGCACGCGGGCAAAGTCCAGCAGGCTCTCGCTCAGACGCTCCAGCCGCCCGACCACGCGAAGCAGCAGGGCCGCCTCGCTGGGCGATAGCGGCTGCGTGCCGGTCGGTGTGCCCGCGCGTTCGCTCTGGGCCGCGACCTTCTCCGCCAGACCCTTGACCACCGCCAGCGGCGTGTTCATCTCGTGCGCCAAGCCCGCGCTCAGGATGCCCAGGCTCGCGAGCTTGTCCGCATCCGCGAGGTTCTTCTGCGCCGCTTCGAGCAGCTCGTTCTTCTTGTGCAGGTCGCACGCCAACGCCTCAAGACGCGCCAGCGCGAGCGCCAAGTCCGCCTCATGCCGGCGCAGCGCCCCGATCGCGGCGTTCCGTGACCGCATGATCTCGCCCAGCTCGTCCGCCGGGATCTCCTCTGGCGGGATGATCTCCGCATCGCGATCGCCCGACTGCACCGCGGCGTCCGCCAGCAGCACACGCTGGATCGGTCGGTACACATATCGCGGCAGGATGAAGAGCTCCAGCGTCGCGGCGATCAACGCATAGACCACCAGCAGCGCGATCGTCGCCAGCACGTACAACCGCACGACGCCGGCCCGGGCCTCGTCCAGGCGAGCCGTCGCGACATACGCCGAGCCGTCGAACTCATCGATGACCACCGCGGCGGTGCTGCCGTCGGCCTGCGTGAAATCCACCAGCGTCTCCGGCGCCGCCCGCGCCCGCTCGAGCACCAGCGCGTTGATGCCCAGCCGCTCGCCCTGGCCCACGCGCAGCGTGACGCCCGTCGGGAGTGCCGCCTCAAGTTCACCCAGGAGCGCCTCGCGCGAGCCCGGCGTGCGTGTGGAAACGCCGCTGGATTCCGTTTGTTGGAGCTTGGCGCGGATGAACGAAATCGCCAGCGCGACTTCGTGCCGCTCGGATTGCTCGACGACGCGCTGGATCTGCGGGCGCAGGACAAACAGCAGCACGCCCGCGAGCACAAGCGAGAACGTCGTGTGCAATACGATCAGCTTCTTGCGGATCCGCATGGACGCCAGCAGCGCCCCGGGCCAGTGGGCCGACGCTCTGAGCAGGTTGGTGCGAGCCGCGGGCGCGGCTGGGTTGACCGCCATAACACCATCGTATCGCCCACGTGAGCATCCTTTCGCCGCCCGCCGCTCCCAGCAAGTTCCGCGTGCGATCAAACGTTCCCCTACCCTCCGTCCACATGGCCGATTCTTCCTCTCCGTCGTCTCCCCGCAACTCACGCCCGTCGCGCAACGCCGGCCCCGGCAGCGGCCGCACCGCGCGCCCCGGCAAGCCCCGATCCAACGACTCCGGCGCGGGCGGAAAGCCCGCCGGTGGCAAAGGCGACAAGCGCACGCCGCGCGACGCCAAGTCCAAGAAGGGCCCACGCTCTCCACGTCGCGGCACCACAACCACCGCGCCCGCGAAGCCGCCCCGTCCGCAAGGCGCCGCCGGCGACCACATGGCGGTGGACCCGGCCCGAGATGCGGTGTGCCGCTTCGTCGCGCATCAGGTCGGCAAATGGCCCAACCTCGCGCTGGCGGATCTGCGCCTGCCGCCGACGGTCTCCGGGCGCGACGCGGCGCTGGCACACGCGATCTACGACGCCGTCGCGCGGCGCTGGGTGACGCTGGAGTACATCATCCGCCAGAAGAGCGACACGCCTTGGGACAACTTGGACAAGGCCGTGCGTGCCGCGCTGCTCGTCGGCGCGGCTCAGGTTCTGATCCTCGATCGCGTGCCGGCGTATGCGGCGCTCAACCACGTCGTGCAATGGACGAAGGTCAACGTCAGCGGGCCCGCGAGCCGGTTTGTCAACGCCGTGATGCGCCGCGTCAGCGAGCTGCGCCCGAAGAATCCCGGCGATCCGGAGAAGGCCAGCCCCGACAGCATCCCCGGCGGCGTGCTCGGCTCATACACCGGTCGTCGTGACGAGCTTCCCGCTGCCGACGGGCGCTCACTGTTGCTCACGCAGCCGCTGCTGCCAGAAGACCCACGCGAGCGCCTGCGCGTCGCGACCGGCCATGCGCCTGGCGTTTGGAACGCGTGGCAGCATCTGAACGATGACGAGCTGCGAGCACGCGCGTTGCACAGCCTTGTGCTGCCGCCGGTGGTGATGAACACGCTCAACGCGTCGCGTCCGACGATCGAGCGGTTTGATCTCATCCAGCCGCACTCGATGAACGGGCATCACGTCTTCGTCGGGCCCGCCGCCGCCATTGCGTCCACCATGGCCCAGGACCCGGGCGTGTGGGTGCAAGACGCCGCGAGCAGCCACGCCGTGCGCCTTACGGCGGAGCACGCGCCGCGGACTTCGCCGATGCTTGTTGTCGATCTGTGCGCCGGGCAAGGGACCAAGACGCGCCAGCTTGCGACGCTGATGCCCGACGCGGAAATCCTCGCGTCGGACACCGACGAGCGCCGGCTGATCGCGCTGGCCGAGAGCTTCAGTGGTGATCACTGGCAGCACGATCGCCAAGGCGGCGTGCTTGAGGGCCGCGTCAAGGTGATGCCGATGGAAAAGCTGCTGCGCATCGCGGGCGCGGGGCGTGCCGATGGCGGCAAGGCGGACCTGGTGCTGCTGGATGTGCCGTGCAGCAACACGGGCGTGCTAGCGCGCCGCCCCGAGGCGAAGTATCGGCTGACGCCGAAGTCGATGGCTGAGCTTGTCGAGCTGCAACGCCAGATCATCAAGACCGGTGTCTCCCTGCTGTCGTCAAAGCCCGGCAGCACCTTGGTCTATTCGACGTGCTCACTTGAAGCCGCGGAGAATCAGGAGCAGGCGGCGTGGATTCAGAGCGAGTACAAGCTCCGCCAAATCTGGATTCACGCGCTCACGCCCGCGGGCCTGCCGGGCGAGTCGCCCAGCAAGTATCACGACGGGTCATTCGCTGTCGGCCTCGCACGGGTCTGAGCGACCGGCGCGAAATAAAGTTCGCCGCCGCGCCATCGACCACACCGGGAAGCGTCGCTCCTTTGCCACATCACTGTTCTTCTTCACCCGAAATCATTGCCGCGGCACCATCTGCGCCGATAGACTCACGAGATCGGTGTTGGAAACTCGTGTGAATCCGTCTCGTCGAGATCATTCAGCAGCCGAATAAGTCCCGACCAACGCCTCCCGTGGCGACGATCGCGGCTTGACCATTCGTTGAACCTCGCACCCTGCACTTTGTCTCCATGACCGATGGCACCGTTCCCATCCTGCCCGACCCGCCGCCGCCGCCAACGCCGATCGGCCTGATCGCCGCGGGCGGAAAGCTCCCGCTCATGATCGCGGAGGGCCTCCGACGCCTCGGCCATCCGGTCCACGGCGTCGGACTCGCTGATCAGTTCGATCCCGCCCTCCCGGCACTCTGCGACTCCTTCTCGACCGCCGGCCTCCTGCGCATCGGCACCTGGGCCTCGCTGCTTCGCAGTCACGGCGTCGCTCACGCCATCATGGTCGGACGCGTCGACAAGGCGAAGCTGCTCTTTGATCCCTGGCGCGTCGTCAAGAACATGCCCGATGTCCGCACCGCCCGCGCGTGGTTCAAGCACCTGCGCCACGACAACCGCAGCCACGTCATCCTGCGTGTCATTGCGGAAGAGCTCGGCTTCGGCGGTGTCGAACTTCTGGACTCCACCGCGCCCATCCCCGATCAGATGGCCACCGCCGGCGTCATGACGCAGCGCTCGCCCACCGCCGATGAGCAGCGTGACATTGCGTTCGCGTTCCCGCTGTTGAACGAACTGCTCCGGCTCGACATCGGGCAGGCGATCGCGGTCAAGGGTGCTGACATTGTTGCGGTCGAGGGCATCGAGGGCACCGATCGCATGATCGAGCGGGCTGGCCAACTGACGCGCGGGCGGGCCTGGACGCTGTGCAAGGGCGCTCGCGCCGGGCACGATCGGCGCAGCGACGTGCCGACGGTCGGCGTGCGGACGATCGAGAACCTCGCGGCACAGGGCGGGCGATGCCTCGCGCTGGCCGCGGGCGACGTGATCATGATCGACAAACCGGCGATGCTGCAGATCGCCGATCGCGCGGGGGTCGCGATCGTGGGCGTGCCCGCCGCGGCGCGCACGGCCAAGTGAACCCGCCGCCGGTCTCGCCCGCTGACTTCACCTCTGGCGAAGCCCAGCCGCCCAAGTTCGTTTCTCGCGGCGGCCTCAAACTCCACCACGCCCTCACGACGTTCGCCTTCCCGTGCGCCGGCCTCGAGTGCGCCGACTTCGGTTGCTCCACAGGTGGCTTCACCGACTGCCTCCTGCAAGCCGGCGCGTCGCGTGTCTACGCAATCGACACCGGCTACGGCGTGCTCGCCTGGTCACTCCGCAAGAACCCGCGTGTCGTCGTGATGGAGCGGGCGAACTGTCTGCACCTTGAGCCGCCCAGCGACGTCGTCGCCCGCGGCGGTGTTGATGTTGTGACGATCGACGCGAGCTGGACGCCGCAGAAACTGGTGATTCCCGCGGCGCTGCGATGGCTCAAGCAAACGCCCAGCGCACGGATCATCACGCTCATCAAGCCGCACTACGAGGACAAACCGCTCGCCTCGACGCATCGCGGCATCCTGCCCGACGATCTCGGCCATCGCGTGACGCAAGAGGTCTTGTCCAAGATGCCCGCGCTCGGCGTGCGCGTGCTCGCGTGGACGCCAAGCCCCATCCGCGGCCTCGTCGGTAAGAGCGAACACAAGGGCAACCTCGAGTACCTCGCGCTGCTTCAACGCGATGACGACTCGATCCAGCCGCCGCCGAGCACGCGCAGCGGCGCGTCTTCCGCATCGCCCGCGGTGGCGCCGGCAGCCTCAGACGCCGACTCCGCGCCATAAATCACCACTGCCTGCCCGGGCGTGACCGACTCCCGCGCGCTTTCGAACTCGACCTCGAAACGCCCCGTGCGCCCGGAGTAGCTCAGCGACGACTCGCCTTCAATGATCCGCACGCGTGCCCGCACCGGCGGCGTGTGGGCCCGATGTTGCGACCAGCACGCGCGCCAATCGTGCATCGAGGCAAGCTCGTCATCGCTCAGCAGCCAGTTCGCCTCGCCGCCGATGCAGCCGGTGCTCTGAATGTGCTCGCGCCCACCGAGCGTCACGGTGTTGTCGCTCGCGTTGCGGTTGATGACAAACAGCGGGATGCCGGCGGTGATGCCGAGCCCGCGCCGTTGGCCCAGCGTGAAGCGGTGCTGCCCGTCGTGCGTGCCGATGGTCTGGCCAGCCTCGTTGAGCAGTCGACCCTCGCGACGCATCGCCGGGTCGCGCCGCTCAAGGAACCCCGCATAGTCACGATCCGGCACGAAGCAGATCTCCTGGCTGTCGGGCTTGTCAAACACCGGCAACCCGTACCGCTCCGCCAGTCGGCGCACATGCGGCTTTTCTAGCTCACCAATCGGCAGCAGCATCCGAGCCAGCCGCTCCCGCGGCACGCCAAAGAGCACATACGACTGGTCCTTGCTGACATCCACGCCGCGAAGCAGTTGCCCGGCGCGAACCCGCGCATAATGCCCGCTGGCGACAAAGTCGCAGCCGAGTTGCTCGGCGTACTCGTGCAGCTTTCCAAACTTCAGCCAGTCGTTACAGCGCACGCACGGGTTCGGCGTGCGCCCCGCGCCATACTCCGACGCGAAGTACGACATGATGCGCCCGAAGTCCTTCTTGAAGTTGCATACATAAAACGGGATGCCCAGCTCACCCGCGACCACCCGCGCGTCCGCGGCGTCGTTGATCGAGCAGCATCCCTGCTTGCCGATCGTTCCCGGCGCGCACGCGGCGACGCCGTCATCACGCCGAATCGTCTCCAACTCCTCACCGGGCGAGCCGAGTCGCATGAAGCATCCGACGACCTCGTAGCCGTCATCGCGCAACAGCGCCGCCGCGACGGAGGAATCCACCCCGCCGGACATCGCCAGGAGCACCTTGCCGCGATGAACGCCCATGGCCGAATCGTAGTGTGGCGGCACGGATCGGCCCGTCGCACGCTAGCACCGGGCACCGTCAGCCGATAATCTGGGCGGGCGTGACAAAAATCTTGCTCGGTTGTCGATCGATCCCCGCGAGCAACGTCATGGGTGTGTCGGGCCGCGTGTCCCGCCAGCAAACCCCTTTCGGAGAGTCCCCATGAAGTACGCAGTCATCGTCCTCGAATCCCAGGCCGACTTCGCCCAGCGCAGCGATCCCGCCACCATGGGCGCATACTGGGACGCGTATTCCGCCTATGGCCAGTCGCTCAGCACTGCCGGCGTCGCCGCGGGCGGCAACGCTCTGCAACCCAGCTCCACCGCCACCACCGTCCGCGTGCGCGACGGCAAGCGCACCGTTCAGGACGGGCCCTTCGCCGACACGAAGGAGCAGATCGGCGGGATGTTCGTGATCGACGTGCCGAATCTTGACGCCGCGATCGAATTGGCCGCGAGCTGCCCCGCGGCCCACCGCGCGTGCGTTGAGGTCCGCCCGATCGTCGAAATGCCGGCGCGGCGATAAAGCACACGCGCGACCGTCGGCGTTTCCGCCGAGGCGTCGCTGATGCAGAGGATCGACATGTCTCCACACGCCGCGGCGGACAAGGTTGCACGCGATTCCTACGGCAGGATCATCGCGTTCCTTGCCCGCCGCGGCGTGGATTGGTCCAGCGCCGAAGACGCATTGTCAGAGGCCTTCCTCGCCGCGATTCAGAAATGGCCGCACACCGGCGTGCCGGAGAATCCCGACGCGTGGCTGCTCACCGCGGCCCGTCGCAAGCTCATCGACGCCTCGCGCAAGTCGCACGCGCAGTCCGCCGCCGCGCGGCGATCCGCGTTGTCAAGCGAGGCCGAGCCCTCGATGGACGATATCGTCGATGGCCTGGATCGGCGCCCGCTGCCTGACGAGCGTGTCGCGCTCATGTTCGCGTGCGCTCATCCGGCCCTCGCGCCCGACGTCCGCATCGCGCTGATGCTAAACGCGGTCCTGGGCATTGAGGCGGCGCGGATCGCGCCAGCGTTCGTGCTCTCGCCGGTCGCGATGGCCCAGCGCCTGGTTCGCGCGAAGGCGAAGATCCGCGACGCGGGCATCACGCTGGAGACGCGTCCGCTGCGCGACGATCCGGATCGGCTGGCCGACGTGCTGGAAGCGATCTACGGCGCGTTCGGAATCTCGTGGGCCGACCCGACCACGCCGCTGGGGACGGACGATCTCAGCGAGCAGGCGATCGACCTTTGCCGCGTCCTCTGCACGCTCGCGCCGCGCGAGCCTGAAGCGCTGGGCCTGCTTGCGCTCATGCTCCACGCGCACGCGCGCCGTGACGCGCGACGCACGCCCGCGGGTGAGTTCGTCCCGCTCGCGGAGCAGGACCTCACGCGATGGAACCGCGCGATGATCACCGAGGCCGAGGAGACCCTGCGCCGCGCGGCCGCGCTCGCCTCGCCCGGGCGTTTCCAACTCGAAGCCGCGATCCAGTCCGCCCACTCCGCCCGCGCGTTCACAGGAATCACCGACTGGCCAGCGATCAACTGGCTCTACGCGTCACTCGTCGCGTCGTTCCCCACTCTCGGCGCGATCGTCGCGCAGGCCGGCGCGCTCAGCGCTTCGGGCAATGCTTCAGCGGCGCTGGAGATTCTCGACGCGCTCTCGCCCGACACGACACGCAGCTACCAGCCATATTGGGCTACGCGGGCGCACGCACTGCGCCGGATCACGCCGGCCCGCGAGGCCGAGGCGCGTGCCGCGACCGATCGCGCGATCGAACTCAGCACCGACGACGCAACGCGACAGTTCCTCGCGCGAGCGGTGTGAGTCTGTTCTCTCAACCCACGATCATCCACTTCGTCCTGCAACGCGTCACCGCGTGAGGCGTGTTCACTGAGCCGGCTCGGGCCGCGGGCTCGCCCGCGGCCCTGTCACCACATGCAGCACCGTCGCGCGCTGGCCCTTGGGCATGGTCGAGTTCTCGCCGCGCTCGTTGTAGATCGAGGTGAAGCCCAGCGCCGTTGCCTCGGCGAGCTGGCGTTCGTCGATGATCGCGACGCCATCAGGATGCTCGCGCAGCCACTGCGGCATGTTCAGCGTGTGAATCCGCACCACGCGCCCGCGCGACCAGAACACCACCGAGTCCTCGTGATACACGCTCGCGATCGGCGGCCGCTCAGCAGTGGGGGAGCTCTCAGCATTGATGATTGGCGACAATGGTGCAAAGAGGCGGGCGGTCTTTGCGCCGGGGACAAACGCCGGGAGCGCCGCGGAAATCCCCAAGACCGCGCTCATGAACAGCGACACATAGACGCTCATGACGAACGCGTAGTACGACGAACGCCGAAGACTCGCGACGCCGCGTGCGACGAAGTACGTTCCGATGAGCGCGACAGCGCCGCCTCCGATCAAGGGCACCATGTCCGCGCTGGATGAGGGGGCATTCCGAATCATCCATGCGATTGATGCGACGATCGCCGCGACCGGCACCAGTGCGTGTACCCCGATCGCGATGAAATCACCGGTGTTCAGCCGCCGCAGTCGGCCCGAAGCTCCCTGCGGATCAGCGAAGGCACGGATGGTGACTCGCCGCTCCAGCGCCAGCATCGCCTGCGCACACAGCAAACATGCCGCGGGATACAGCGGCATCACGTAATGCGGCAGCTTCGCCGGCGACAGCTCAAACACGATCCACGCCGGCACCAGCCACGCGAGCAAGAACAACTGCCGATCGTTCCGCTGCTTCGGCAGCAACCGCCGCCAACGCCCAACCCCAGATCGCGTCGTCGTCGGCGCCACCGCCCACCGCCGCCACGCGCGCCGCACCGCATCGACAAGGAACATCGACGCCGGGAACAGCAGCACCGCCGAGAGCACAAGGTGAAAGCCCGGCGGCGCGAAGTGGCCCTCGCGGCTGCCCGATGTGCCGCGCACGACAAACTCGTCGTACACGATCGACGCGTACTTCCGCAGCCCGATCGCCTGATCAATCGCGATCAGCCACGGCGACAGCACGACGCCCAGAATCACCAGCCCCATCAGCGGCTTCAACCGCCAGAGCCACACCCGCCCCGTCACCCGCGACCGCACGCCGCCGACGACGCAGAGCGTCACGATCGCCAGCACCGCGATCAGCGGCGTGATCGGCCCCTTGCTCAAAATCCCCAATCCCATCGCCAGCCAGAACGCGCCCGCCCGCGCGAAGCCACCGAGCCCGCGCGCCGGATCGTCACGCCGAGACCAGATCGCCCAAAGCGCACACATCGTCAGCAGCGTGGTCAATGTCAGCAGTTGATCGCTGCGGGCTTGATGCGCGTCCCAGATCATCATCGGCGAGCACACCAGCAGCACCGCCGCGGCCACACCGCGCACGTGTGATCTCATCGACACACCCAGCAACAACGTCACCACCACGCTTAACGTCCCGCACACGACCGATGGAACGCGATACATCCAGATCGCGTCGCGCGACGGATCGCCGCCCGTGAAAATCCACGCGCTTCCGGCTTGCAGCCAATAGATCAACGGCGGCTTGTTCAGCCTCGGCGTCTCACCAAACATCGGCACCGCCCACGAGCCACTGTGCAGGCCGACCGGCACGCCCGCGTCATTCACGCGTGTGTCGCGCTGCGTGGGCGGAAGAGCCGCGCTCTCGAACATCTGGCGCGACGCCTGCGCGAAACGTGACTCGTCGCGGTCCACCGGCGGCAGCGAGCTGATGCCGGGGACAAAGAGCGCAAGCGACATGATCGCGATGAATACGATCGCAACAGGCGCGTGATACCATCGGGTCATGACGGGCCGCGACAGGTCCAACCTCGTCGATAAGTCACTGTCTCGCGGCTGATCGTCTTGGCCTGACATGATGGCGGAGCATACACCCACTCACCCCGACGCCACCTCGCTCCAGCGCTCGCTGGCGCGCCCGAGTGTGCTCGATCACCTCCGCGGCGTGCGCGACTTCTTCCGCACGCCGCCGCTGGGCTTCTTCGGCAAATCCTGGTTTCTCCCAGCGCTGATCGCGGTCGCGCTCGTCTTCCTGCTCAACCCGTACGACGCGACCTTCAACGCTTGGCTGACCGGCGCGCCCGCAACGGCCACGAGCCCCGCGGGGCGTCCGCTGCTGGAGCGCCTCCCGGGCGACGTCCGGCGCGAGCTCAACGCGTGGCAGCAGTTCGGCCAGGGCACCTCGATCGCGGTGATCGTGCTCATCATCTGGTTGCTTGATCCCAAGAACCGCCCGCGACTCTTTGACCTCGGCGTGATTCTCGGCGTCGTCGGTCTTCTCGCCACCGCCGGCAAGCTGCTCATCGGCCGCCCACGCCCGAAGTACAACGACGCCGAGCGGTTCATCGGTCCGCTGGGGATGTACCCGGTGGATCAGAAGTCTGGCCCGCCGATCCTGGCCCACGCGTGGGACCTGAGCAAGTCGATCTCCAGCGATCTCTGGAGCATGCCCAGCAGCCACACCGCGTTCGCTGCGGGCGTCGCGGCGTTCCTCGCCACACTCTACCCAAAGATCAAATGGCTCATGATCGCGCTGGCCTGCATCGTCGCCTGCGGGCGACTGCTCTTTGACGCGCACTACCTCACCGACGTGATCGTCGGCGGCATCATCGGTTGGTGCGCCGCAACGATCTTCGCAAATGCGCGGCCGATCTCGCGATACCTGGACAGGCCGAGTGCTGAGCGCTGAGGGAATGGCACTCGCGAGCGGCAGCCCGCAACCGTCCACCAGTCTTCACGATTGCCGATTGTCGCCCACAAAGAAAAAACCCAGCGACCAGCACATAGCCGGTCGCCGGGTCTCGTGGGGGTCTGAAGAAAGTGACGCGAGTCGAACGCCGGCCGCGGCTTGTCTCCGCAACGCGAATCCGAATCTGCTCGTGTCCGAATCACCTCGACTCAACGTCTCGGCCCACTCGATTCGGCGTGCGTGCGCAGCCGGTTCCACGCACGCGAACATTTTTTCTTCGCGATGTCGCTCGCGCCAAGGTCATCGCGAAAGCTATGTGGAAACAGGCCGCCCACCCCGCGCGTATCGGCACAAACCCGCAGGCCCAACGAAACGCGGGTGTCCTCGAAGGCTCGCCCTCGCGTACCCTGAACGCTCACAGGTTTTCGCGCCGATCCGACCATCTTCTCCGCAACACACCATGAACTTCGTCGCCCTGAGAATGTTGACTGGCGATCGCGCCAAGTACTTCGGCATCATCTTCGGAATCACCTTCGCCGCGATGCTCATCACGCAGCAGGCGTCGATCTTCGTCGGCCTGATGACCCGCACCTTCGGCTTCATCACCGACACCACCCAGCCTGACATCTGGGTCATGGACTCCAAGGTTCAGTTCGTGGACGACATCAAGCCCCTGCAAGACACCATGCTCCTGCGCATCCGCGGCGTGCAAGGCGTCCAGTGGGCCATGCCACTCTACAAGGGCCTCATCAAAGCCCGCCTCGACAACGGCACGTTCCAGACCTGCAATGTCATCGGCATTGATGACGCGACGCTCATCGGCGGCCCGGTTGAAATGGTCGAGGGCACGCTGGCGGACCTGCGCATCAGTGAGGGCGTGATCGTTGATGAGGTCGGCGCCCAGTCGCGTTTGGCCCGTCGCCCAGTGGACGAGAACGGTTGCCCGATCGAGGGTGCGCCGCTGGTGCCGCTGAAGGTGGGCGATGCGCTGGAGCTGAACGATCGGCGTGCGGTGGTGGTGGGGATCTGCCGCGTGTCGCGGACTTTCCAATCTCAGCCGGTGGTGTACACGACGTACTCGCGGGCCACGCAGTTTGCCCCGCGTGAGCGCAAGCTGTTGAGCTTCATCCTCGCCAAAGCCGAGCCCGGCCAGAGCATCGACGAGCTCTGCGCCCGAATCAAGGCCGAAACGGGGCTCGACGCGCTGAAGTCGTGGGACTTCAGCGTGCGCACGTACAGCTATTTCATGAAGTACACCGGCATCCCGATCAACTTCGGGATCTCGGTGGCCCTGGGGTTCCTGGTGGGGACCGCCGTCGCGGGGCAAACGTTCTATAACTTCACGCTGGACAACTTGCGACATTTCGGCGCGTTGAAGGCCATGGGTGCTAGCAACGCCCTGCTCCTGCGGATGATCATCCTCCAAGCCCTCGTCGTCGGGGTGCTCGGTTATGGCCTGGGCGTCGGCATCGCCTCCACCTTCGGCATCATCAGCAAGAACAGCGAACTGGCGTTCCGCTTGCTGCCGCAAACCCTGGCGATTACCGGCTGCGCGATCGTGCTCATCTGCATCCTGGCCAGCCTGCTGAGCATCATCAAGGTCATCCGGCTGGAGCCGGCGATCGTGTTCAAGGGCTAGGGCGGCGGGGGACGCCAGTTGTCAGTGTTCAGCAGTCGATTTGCCGCGGGCGTCGTCGAGAGTTGGGCGGCGTGCTTCCTGCCGAGTACGTCCGAGAACTGCGACACCCTCGTAAGAACATGTGGAACGAGTCGAATCGCGTAAAAAATCGTCGCGAGCGGTTGCCAACTGGACGTCGGTCGGTAAACTAACAGCGTTCATTGAACTACCGATGATTGTTAAGTGTTCACTCGTCACCACGACCTCATCCGGCTGTTTCGGACGACTGACGACTGACGACTGGCGACTGGCGACTGACGACTGAAAGCTGACCATGGCTTCCGAAGACCGCAGAGCTCGTGAGAAGGTGGAGGTCCAGGGAAGGATCCTCGACGCCGCGCGCGAGCTGTTTGTGAGCCAGGGTGTTGAGGCGGTGTCGATGCGGAAGATCGCCGAGGCGATCGAGTACACGCCCGCGGCTCTCTACGTCCACTTCACCGACAAGAACGAACTGCTCCGCGAGATGTGCCGTCGCGACTTTGACGCCCTCACTACCGAGACATTGAAGCTCGCGGCTGTGCCCTGCCCCATCGCCCGGATCTATCTCTGCGGCATGGGCTACATCCGCTTCGGCATCGAGCACAAGAACCACTACCGGATGATGTTCATGACGCCTCATCCGCCGGAGATCGTTCCGACCGAGGAGGATCGCAAGAAGATGAACGATCCGGATCAGGACGGCTACGCGTTCTTCCGGCACACCGTGGGTGAGGCGATCACGCAGCGGAAGTTCCGCACCGAGTACACCGATGTCGATCTGGCGACGCAGACGTTCTGGGCCGCGGTCCACGGCGTCACCGCCATCGAGATCACCCACAGCAACGACCCGTGGCTCGAGCTTGCGCCGCTCTCGGCTCGCATCGAGCTGGTGCTCGACGTCCTGCTCCGCGGCATGCTCGCGGACGCGAGCGAACTCGAACGCATGAAGGCGCGTTTGCGCGAAGCGAGGATGCTGTGATTGTCATCGCGCTCAAAATGCTCGTCGGTGATCGGCTGAAGTACTTCGGCCTGGTCGCGGGCATCGCGTTCGCCGGGCTGCTCATCGTGCAGCAGGCCTCAATTCTCGTCGGCCTCACGCACCAGACCGGCGCGTTCATCCGCGACACGCGCGTCGCGGACCTCTGGGTGATGGACGACCAAGTGCGTTTTAGCCAAGACTCTTTACCCATCAGCGACAACACGCTCCTGCGCACGCGCGGCGTTGAGGGCGTGGACTGGGCCGTGCCGCTGTATCAGGGGTTTCTCAAGGCCCGCCTGCCCGACGGCACGCGCAAGGTCGTGATCGTCGCGGGCATTGACGACGCGACACTGATCGGCGGCCCGCCGGAGATCATCGACGGCGAGCTGGGCGACCTGCGCCGCGACAAGGCGATCTTCATCAATCACGAAGAGCTCGATACCAAGTTCATGATGAAGCGCGGCGGCGATCGCGGTATGCGCGTCGGTGACGTGATCAGCATCAACGACCAGGACGCGCTGATCGCCGGGACGTATCGCGCCAGCAAGAGCTTCTTCTGGGAGCCGGTGATCTACACGACGTACACGCGTGCGCTGCAGTACGCACCGCGCGAACGCAAGCTGATGAACTTCGTGCTGGTGAAGATCAAGCCCGGCGCAGACCTCGAGCAGGTGCGCGGCGCGATCGAGAACGCGACCGGTCTGAAGGCACGCACGGGCGACGAGTTCATCCAGATCACGGGCGACTACATCCTCAACGAGACCGGCATCCTCGTGAACTTCGGCCTCGCGGTCGGCCTCGGGTTCCTCGTCGGCACACTCGTCGCAGGGCAGATGCTCTACAACTTCACGCTCGACAACCTTCGCTACTACGGCACGCTCAAAGCTATGGGCGCTAGCAACGGACGACTCGTGATGATGGTGCTGGCGCAGGCGGTCGTCGTCGCGGTGCTCGGCTACGGCATCGGGCTCGGCGCGGGCAGCTTGCTTGGGCAAGTTGTCGGCGAGGCGGGCCTCGCGTTCATGATGCCCTGGCAGATCCCCGTGTTCGGCGGCGTGGCGATCCTGATCTGCTGCCTGCTCGCAGGGCTGATCAGCGTGCGCCGCGTGATCGCGCTGGAGCCGGCGGTGGTGTTCAGGGGATAGGCACTGGGACTGGGAATAGGGCACTGGCGGGGGATTGGGAATCGGGAAGGCAGGCACGCTTCGGGAGTTTGATCGCTTCTCACCTCTTACGTCTTCGGTCTCTTCACGCGTGACTCGCGTCTCGCGACTTCCAGAAAGGCTTCATCATGACTTCGGGCGCAGTGATCGACCGTGGCGCGGGTGGCGGCGGGGCGAGCCGGGTGACGGGCGCGCCGGCGGTGGTCTGCCGGGCGGTGACCAAGAGCTACGGCGTCGGCGGATCAACCGTTGTCGCGCTCCGCGGGATCGATCTGGAGATCGCCTCCGGCGAGCTCATGATGCTCGTCGGGCCCTCCGGCTGCGGCAAAACCACGCTGATTTCCGTGATCGCCGGGATTCTTGATCGCGATGCCGGCGAGTGCTCAGTGTTCGGCACGGACTTCAAGAACATGTCGGCGTCGGCCAAGACCAAGTTCCGCGGTCGTAACATCGGCTTCGTGTTTCAAGCGTTCAATCTCATTCCCACGCTCACTGCCGCCGAGAACGTCGCGGTGCCGTTGATGATCCTGGGCGAAGGGCGCGCCACCGCGGTGCGCAAAGGGCGTGAGATGCTCGAGCGCGTGGGCCTTGGCGAGCGATTCAAGAGTCTGCCCTCGCAACTCTCCGGCGGCCAGCAGCAACGCGTGGCGATTGCGCGGGCGCTGGTGCATGAGCCGCGGATCATCGTGTGTGACGAGCCGACCAGCGCGCTAGACCACGAGACGGGGCATGTGATCATGCGGCTGCTGAAGCAGGTGGCGCTGAAGGACGATCGCGTGCTGGTGATCGTGACGCACGACGCACGCATCTTCGGTTTCGCCGACCGCATCGCCAAGATGGACGACGGCGCGGTCAAGAGTGTGCAAACGCCGGCGGAGATGGGTATCGGAGGGGAGTGAAATGGCGGATGTGCAAATGGCAAATGGGCAAATAGATCAGAGTGGCAAAGTGGCAGAGTGGCAGAGTGGTGATCGATCAGCGCTTGTCGAGGTCTCAACTCAAGCTTGAATAACTCGCGTCTCACGTCTTCCCCTCGCGACTCGCGACTTGCGACTCGCGACTTCCTCAGGAGCTTCCCATGTTTCGAACGATCATTGTGCCGTTGATTGCGGTGGCGGGGTTTGCGTTCGCGGTGACGACGGTGATGAGCCAGAGCGCCGAGCGCCCGGTGGGCAAGGCCTTGGCGGAGCCGGCGCGTTCGCCGTTCCCGGACTCGGTGGCGGGGTCGGGAATCATCGAGGCGAGCACGCGGAACATCGCGATCGGCACGAACATCGCGGGCATCGCGGTCGAGGTGTTTGTCGAAGCGGGCTCGCGTGTGAAAGCGGGCGACCCGCTGTTCCGCATTGACGATCGGACTCTCAAGAGTGAGCTTGCGGTGCGTGAGTCGCGGTTGATGGCGGCGCGTCGTCAGGCGGAGATCGCCAAGGCGGAGCTGGCGCAGCAGCAGCAACTGCCGCGCAAGGAAGACGTGCCGCCGGCGCGGGCGCGGGTGGAGGTGGCACAGGCGCAGCTCAAGGACGCGGAGAAGATTCTCACGCTGATGCAGGAAGTGGAGGACAAGCGGGCGATCGTGCAGGAAGAGCTGACGCGTCGCGAGAACGCGGTGCTCACGGCCCGCGCCCGCGTGACCGAAGCCCAAGCCTCGCTTGACCAACTGCTCGCCGGCGCGTGGAGCGCGACGCTCGACATCACGCGGGCCCAGGTCGCTCAGGCCCAGTCGCTCGTTCAACAGGCCGAGGCGGATGTCGCGTCCACCAAGACCGAGCTCGAGCGCTTGATCGTTCGCTCACCGGTTGACGGCGAGGTCTTGCAGAACAACACGCGGGCCGGCGAGTATGTCACCGCCGGCGTGCTGGCGACGCCCGCAATGCTCATCGGCAATACCGACGTGCTGCATGTGCGCGTCGATGTTGATGAGAACGACGCGTGGCGGATCAAGCCCGGCGCCAAAGCCCGCGTCTCGCTCCGCGGCAACCCGCAGATTCGCACCGACGAGACCACGTTTGTCCGTGTCGAACCGTTCGTGATTCCAAAGCGATCGCTGACCGGCGACAGCACCGAGCGCGTGGATACCCGCGTGCTGCAGGTGGTGTACTCGTTCCCGCGCAGCGCCATGGTCGCGTTCGTGGGTCAGCAGGTGGACGTGCGGATCGCCGCGGAGCCGGTGACGCCGGCGCCCGCGAGCGCCGATGCATCACCCCGCGTCAACGCGGTGAACTGATTACCCTTTCACCCGCGCCGCGGAACAATCGCGAGCACGTTTCCTTTCGGTTCTTCATTGCGTTCGACGCTGAGTCTTCTTGGAGTGTCACTTCGTGCGAACATCGAATACGCGTTTTGTTCAAGGCCCGGGCTCGATCATCGCGGTGAGCGCGGCCGCGCTGCTGGTGACGCTCAGCGGCTGCAAGGTGGGACCCAACTACGTCGAGCCGGTGATCGATTCGCCGACGTCGTGGTCGGAGATCCCGGCGTCAACGCCCGCAGATTTGCGCCAGTGGTGGACGCGGCTGAACGAGCCCACGCTCGACACGCTCGTGCAGCGTGCCAGCGCCGGGAACCTGGAGCTGCGCCAGGCGATCGCCGCGGTACGCGAGGCTCGCGAGCTGCGGCAGATCGCGCGTTCGAGTTTGCTGCCGACGATCGACGCTTCGGGCGGATACTCACGCAATGAGGGAAGTTCGAACGTCGGGCGTAGCGCGGCGCGACAGTTCACCGACGGCGGGTCGTACGACCTGTTTCAGGCGGGGTTTGACGCGACCTGGGAGCTGGATTTCTTCGGGCGTGTGAGTCGCGGCGTGGAGGCGGCGGAGGCCGAGGTTGCGGTCGCGGAGTACAACGCCGCCGACGTGATGGTCATCGTCACGGCGGAGGTGGTACGAAACTACATCGACCTGCGGACGACGCAGCGCCGGCTTGTACTGGCACGCGGCAACGTCGCGACGCAGCAGGACACGCTGGCGCTGGCGGAGTCGCGCTTTCGCGCGGGCCTGACCAGCGAGCTCGATGTCGCGCGGGCGAAAGCGAATGTCGAGACCACGCGCTCGCAGATCCCGTCGTTTGAAGCCAGCGAGCGCCGCAGCATGCACGCGCTGGCGGTGCTGTTGGGGCGGAGCCCCGGCGTGCTGATCGAGGAACTGGCGACGTTCAGTCCGATCCCGGTCGTCAACGACACGTTGACGACGGGTGTGCCGAGTGAGCTGCTGCGCCGGCGTCCGGACTTGCGCGCGTCGGAGCGCTCGCTCGCGGGCCAGACGGCCCGCATCGGCGTCGCGACCGGCGACCTGTTCCCGCGATTCCTGCTGGGCGGGAGCGTGGGTTGGAATGCCAGCAAGTTCGCGTCGCTCTACGACGCGTCGAGCGTGGCGTACAGCGTCGGCCCGAGCGTGACGTGGAACGTGTTTGATTACGGGCGCATCCGGGCCAACATCCGGGCCCAGTCGGCGCGGGCTGAGGCGCTGCTTGCGCAGTACGAGCGGAACGTGATCGGGGCTTTCCAGGAAGTCGAAGATGCGCTGGTGTCCTACTCGCGCGAGCGCGTGCGGCAAGAGGCGCTGAGCAACGCCGTCGCAGCGGGCCAGCGCGCAGTTGAGCTCTCCAGCGAGCTCTACAAGCAAGGTCTGACTGACTTCAACGCGGTCCTCGATGCGCAGCGACAGCTCTTCCTGCTCGAGGACTCACAAGCGGAATCTCAGGGCGAGATCGCGCGTCAGTACGTCGCCATCTACAAGGCGCTGGGTGGCGGCTGGGGCGGCGCCGGCGGATCAGACTCGACGAGCGGTCCAATTCGCGGCACGCCGATCGAGGGAGCGCCCGCAACACCCGACACTCGCCCGGGTACGGGTTCAGAGACACCGACGCAGACGCCGATGCGCAACTGATCGCCAGAACCCGGGGAACTGTTCGCGTTCGGACGCCGTGCCTGAGGCTTCGCGAAGGCACGGGTCGAACTTCGCGGGCGCCCGCGCGAGCGGAACTGGTGAAACGGGCGCGAGCGTCCGTGCTCTCAGCGCGCTGGAGCAGCAATCAGTTCGCGCACGCGCGGTGCGATCGCCTTCGCGATCAACTCGTGCATCGACGCGTTGTAATGCACGCGATCAACATACAGGCTCCGGTCATCGTGCGACTCCTGCAAGTCGCCGAGCCACAGCAGGTCCGCGGGCTTAGGCGTCAGGCGGTCCATCGTCTCGTGGCCCTCGCGGATGTTGACGAAGCCCGCGCTGAGGTTTTGCGTGATGACGTGATTCTTCAGGTCGTGGCGGTAGTGGGGGACCGGCTGCCAGACAAAGAGCGGGCGCACCCCGGCGCCGAGCGCGATGCTCCGGGTGATCTCGATGTTCGCCAGATACCGCGCGATCTTCGACGCCGCATCCTGCTGCGGCGTGAGCGGCGCGGCTGATGACGCAGTTGTTGCTGGCACGCTCGGCGCTGGCCGCTTGATCAGCCGGCCCGCCGCTCTTCCCAGCGGCGTCTGCCCGAACCACTTGGAGAAATGGAACATGGTCGGTCGATAGGCCACCGCGTCCAGGTATTCGCGCGAAAGTGATGACCACGCGTGCCCGGTGAGGTTGTCCGCCGCGAACTCGTTGAGCCCGTCAATGAACACGGCGACATCGGGCTTGAAGCCACGCACGAGCAGCTCTTGAAACGCGATGCGTTCCTGCGCGGAGTAGTAGAAGCCAGCGCCGAAGTTGTAGACGCGAACGGGCCGTGCGGGAGCGCTCGCGGCGTCCGCGCTCGCGGGATTCAACTCGTTCATCAAGTACGCGGGGATGGTCTCGTGATCCGCAACGCCGTAGCCAAAGGTTGTCGATCCGCCGAAGACGAAGACGTTGATCGCGCGCGCATCCGGCGGCCAGACCTCAAAGCCGCGTGTTTGGTCGAGCACGCTCGACGCGCGAAACCCCGCTTCGTGAACGTTCACATGCGTGCCCGTGACTGGCCGCTCGCCGAAGTGCGTGAAGTCCTGATAGCGGACGGGGCGTGACCACGTCTCGCGCAGGAGCTCACGCACGCTCTCATGTGAGCGTGTCGGATACGCGTCGTACACGCGATCGCCGAAGGCCTCGGTGACCGGGTCGTTGGGCGTGAGCCCGAAAACGATCTTCGACCAGTTCTGCAGGCCGAAGATGATGTTCAGGATCATGATGACCACAAGCACGTTGAACGTGAACACCGCGAAGCCGGTGTACCGCCGCAGCCAACGCTGCAGCGTGCTCACGCGGGGCTTGGGCGCTGAGGTCGGGGGCGGTGATGTTGCCATGGTGTCAGCATACGGAGTGCCGAGTGCTGAGCGAGGGCGTGTGTGGGGCAGGCGTCCCGCTTGCCTTCGGCGGCAAGCGGCAATCGGGCAGGACGAATGCCCGATGCCCAGTGACCAGTGCCTTCTCCTTCTTCCGCCGTAACATGGACCCGTAGCCCCTTCGCCCTCGCGCGAGCGACGCATTCACGATGACGACCGTTCTTGGCATCTCGGCCTTCTATCACGACTCCGCCGCGGCGATCGTTGTGGACGGGCAGATCGTCGCGGCGGCTCAAGAGGAGCGGTTCACACGCATCAAGCACGACGCGGCGTTCCCCACGCGCGCCGTGGAGTATTGCCTCGCTGAGGCTGGCATCAGCGCCGCACAGCTCGACTACGTCACGTTTTACGACAAGCCACTGCTCAAGTTTGAGCGGTTGCTTGAGAGCTACTTGGGCAACGCGCCGCGTGGCTTCGCGAGCTTCTGCATGGCCATGCCCGTGTGGCTCAAGGACAAGCTGTACACGCCTCGCGCCATTCGCAAGGGCCTCGGCAACGCGTTCACCAAGCGATTGGTCTACTGCGAGCATCACGAAAGCCACGCGGCGTCCGCGTTCTTTCCCTCGCCGTTTGAAGAAGCTGCGATCCTCACGCTCGACGGCGTCGGCGAGTGGGCCACCGGGACCATCGGCGTCGGGCGCGGCAACCGCATCGAGCTGCTGCGCGAGATGCGCTTCCCGCATTCGCTCGGCCTGCTTTACTCCGCGTTCACCTACTTCACCGGCTTCAAGGTGAACTCCGGAGAGTACAAGCTCATGGGCCTTGCGCCCTACGGCGAGCCGAAGTACGCCGACCTCATCCTCAAGCACCTGATCGATCTCAAAGACGACGGGTCGTTCCGGATGGACCAGTCGTATTTCAACTACGCCGCGGGCCTGACGATGACGAACGCGAAGTTCGCGAGTCTCTTCGGCGGCCCGGCCCGCACGAGCGAGGGCCCGCTGACGCAGCGCGAGATGGACCTCGCGGCGAGCGTGCAGGTGGTGACCGAAGAGATCATGCTGCGCACCGCGCGCTTCGCACGCAAGCTCACCGGCTGCAAGCACCTGTGCCTCGCCGGCGGCGTCGCGCTGAACTGCGTGGGCAACGGCAAGATCCTGCGTGACGGCTGCTTTGAGGATGTGTGGATTCAGCCCGCCGCGGGCGATGCGGGCGGCGCGCTGGGCGCCGCGATGTTCACCTGGCATCAACTGCTCAACCACCCGCGCATGGCGCGGGCCGGCGATGCGCAGCGAGGCTCATTCCTCGGCCCACGCTACGACGAAGCCGAAACGCGAAGAACGCTCGACAGCGCGGGCGCTGTGTACCACGCGTGCGCGACGGACGAGGAGTTGAGCGAGCGCGTCGCGGAGTTGCTGGCGAGCGAGAAAGTTGTCGGATGGATGCAGGGGCGGATGGAGTTTGGGCCGCGGGCGCTGGGCGGGAGGTCGATTTTGGGCGATGCGCGCTCGCCTGCGATGCAGTCGCAGATGAACCTGCGGATCAAGTTCCGCGAGAGTTTCCGGCCGTTTGCCCCGGCGGTTTTGCGAGAACGAGTACACGAGTTCTTTGAGATGCGAGCCGGACAGGACTCGCCGTATATGTTGCTGGTCGCGCCGGTGCGTGACGAGAAGCGGCTGGCGTCCGGTGACAGCGGGACGAGCGCCGCGGCTCATGGGCTTGACCGCCTGAAGCAGCTCCGCAGTGTCGTGCCCGCGATCACGCACGTGGATTACTCGGCCCGCGTGCAGACCGTCGATCCCGAGCGCCACGGGCCGTATCACGCGCTGCTGCGGGCGTTTGAGCGGCGCACCGGCTGCCCGGTGATCATCAACACGAGCTTCAATGTGCGTAGCGAGCCGATCGTGTGTACGCCCGCGGATGCGTACCGATGTTTCATGGCCACGAACATGGACGTGCTGGTGATGGACCGGCTGATTCTGCTCAAGAGCGAACAGCCGGAAGGGCGCATCATCGACGCGGCGGACCACCTGAAACAGTTCGCGCTGGATTGATTGGACAACCTCATGGGCGTCATCGATATCAAGTTCAACCCGACGCGGCGCGACCTCACGATCTTCGCGGTGATGTGGGTGGTGTTTTTCGTAGTCATCGGGCAGATCGCGTTTTTCACGGACGTGGTGATCGAGCGGGCCGCGATCTTCACGACGGTGTGCCTGCTGGTGTCGCTGGCGTTCAATCGCGAGTATCCGCTGGCGCGACAGGCCTGGGGCGTGATCATCCCGGCGTTTCTGTGGCTCACGTTCGCGTTCGAGCGCTGGGGCAATCACTCCGGCATCGCGTGGATCGAGGGCACGCGGACCTGGCTCGGCATCCGCGGCAGCGGCGCGCAGTGGCTGGTCCTCAGCGTCGTCGCGGGCGTGGGGGTCATCGGCACGGTGGTGATGCTCGCATCGCGCGACGCGGCGCGGACGATCTATCGCGTCTGGATGTTCGCCGCTCTGCCCATCGGCTGGACCGTCTCGCACCTGTTGCTCGGGCTGGTCTACTTCGGCGTGATGACGCCCATCGGCGTGGTCATGCGCCTGCTGGGGCGCAACCCGATGACGCCGACGTTCGATCGCGGCGCCACGACGTATTGGCAGACACGCAGCGGCCAGACGCCGGCGGAGCGGTATTTCCGCCAGTTCTGACGCGGGGCGAATACGATCGCTCGGCAGACGAATCGACGGAGCGACTTCATGAGCAACCACAACACCAGCGCGGCCACTACGGGCACTCCCACTGTCCGCGATGGATCCTCCAACGGTTTGGGTACGCCCACGCTCCGAGACGGGGCTTCACTGCGAGCCGTTGACGGAGCGACGGATCAGGCCACCCGCGAGGTCAACAACGACTTCGCGAACGCCGCGGCGGACACCGGCGCAAGCTCGGGCGTGATCGGCGAGCTGTTCGCGATGATGCGGGCTAACAAGAAGTGGTGGCTGCTGCCGGTGATCGTCGCGCTGCTGCTGGTCGGCGTGCTCGTGCTGGCGAGCACCTCGGCGCTCGCGCCGTTCATCTACACGCTGTTCTGAAGTCCTCGCGAAGCGACGCCGGTGAACCGAGCTGCGAGACCCTGCGACGACGCGCGAGGTTCGCTGCGTGCGGAGATTTCGTTTGACGCGTGAGCGCCGCCTGCCGGCGGCGCTGGAATGGAGCGAACGAGACTCGAACTCGTAACCCCTAGCTTGCAAAGCTAGTGCTCTACCAATTGAGCTATCGCCCCGAAGGGAGGCAAGCATAGTCGCGAACCGGCCGCCGTCAGCCCTCAGCGGTCATCATTTGCCTTCGAACAAAAAACCCCGGCGCACGCGCGCCGGGGCTTTGTCTTTTTTGCATTCACCCGATTGCCGAATCCCGCGTGCCGTTCGCCTGCGGGAAGGCAGGCGGGACGCCTACTCCACACGAGCCCGCCCCACTCGGCCTTCGGCCCTCAAACCTCGGCCTCTCCCCCGCCTCAGAAGGCGCAGCCGTCGAAGAAGATGCTGAAGAACAGGTTGTAATCCGCCTCGGTCACGCCGTTGTTCGTGGTGAGCGTGCCGAACGGCGGTAGCGGGCTGCCGTCGTCGTTGGCGATGTCCACCGCGATGTCCGAGTCAAAGAACCGCGCGAAGAACAGGTTGTAATCGCCTTCCGTCACCCCGTTGTTCACCCCGCCGATGGGGCCGATGGGGGGCAGCGGCGAGCCGTCGTCGTAGGCGATGTCCGCAGCGTTGCAGCGCTGCGTGACGACGCCGGTGTCGAGCACCCAGAGTTCCTCACCGTTGGAGCCGTTGTCCGCGCTGAAGTAGAGCTTGGTGCCGATGGCGCGGAAGTTGCGAGGCGAGGAGCTTCCGGCGGGGTTCAGATCGGCGACGAGTTCAGCGCCGTTGGGCACGCCGCTGCCGTCGAACGTCACGCGATACAACTCGTTTCCGCCGGTCGCGCCGACCGCGGCGAAGTAGAGCCGGCCGTTCACGTCCGTCAGATCGGTCGGGAACGCGCCGCCCGAGGGGTTGATGGTGATCGGGAAGGCTTGGCCGCCGTTCTCGATGCCGTTGTACGCGTAGAGCTGGACGTTGGTGCCAGCGCCGCTGCCGGCGTTGAAGTAGAGGTAGCCGCCGGACTGCACGAGCGTCGCGAGCGTGCTGCCGATGGCGTTGGACTTGGCGGTCGCGCCGGAGTTGGGCAGCCCGGTGCTGGTGAAGAGCTGAAGGTTGTCAAGCCCGTCGCGCCCGAGGAAGAAGAGTTCGTTGTTGAAGTTCACAAACTGCGGCGTCTGCGAAGCGAACGCGCCGCTGGTGCCCGGGCGGACATCGGCGACAAGGTCCATGCTGTTCGTGGCCGGGTCGTAGACGACGAGCTCGGATCCGGTGATGTTGAGCGTGGCCCGCATGAAAAGCTTGCCGTCAAAGGCGAACAGGCTGGAAGGGAGCGAGCTCGAGGTGCCGAAGAAGTAGTCCTGGACCAGCGAGATCGTCGTGCCATCGGTGCGATAAAGCTCGGTGCCGACGCCGCCGGCGGTGGCGAAGCCGGCCGAGAAGTACAGCATGCCGTTGAAGACTGCGAAGTTGGCGGGGTTGGTTCCACCGGTGCCGGGGTTCAAGTCTTGGACGATCGTCGGCGGGTTGACGCCGTCATAGCGATAGAGCTCGGCCCCGGTGGTGCCGTTGGTAGCGTTGAAGTATGCGATGCCGTTGAGTATGCCGAGGTTGGGGATCGAGCCCGGAGCGCTCGAGGCGGTGACGGGGTTGATGTCAGCGATGATCGAAGCGGTCGTGCCGGTGGCCTTGTAGTACTCAATGCCGGTGAGCGAGCCGGTGGTGCCCGCGTTCGACGCGTAGAGCAGGTCGGTGCCGAAGGCGGTGAGGCCGTACGGGCTGCCGTTGTTGGGGGTCGAGCCGGTGCCGCCGGGGAAGGAGTCCAGCACGAGGACGGTACCGGCCTGCGTGCCGTCGGAGGTCCAGAGCTCACGACCGTTGGCCTCATCGGTGGCGGAGAAGTACAGGCGGTTGCCCACGGCCGTGAGGCTCGTCGGCGCCGAGCCGGCGTTCGTGGACTGCGGGCGGATCTCGCTGAGCAGGGCGGTGCCGGGAACGGTGCCGTCGGTGGAATAGAGCTCGATGCCGCTGGTCGTACCCGAGCCTGCAAAGAGCAGGTTGCTGCCCAGCGTGATGGAGTTCAAGGTCGCCGCGATGCCGCTGGCCTGACCCAGGCGCAGGTCCGCCAGGCGCGTGGTGCCGAGGGCGGTGCCATCGCTGACGTAGAGCTCGCGTCCAAAGAGGCCGGAGATCGCGGAGAAGTAAAGCTTGCCATTGGAGACCCGGAGGCCCAGCGGGCTGGACTCGGGCGCGCCGGGGTTGATGTCCACAACGAGCGAGGTGCCCGCGGGCGTGCCATCGGACACAAACAGCTCGCGCCCGTCGATGCCGTTGCTGGCGTTGAAGTAGAGCAGGTTGTTGAACGATGCGAGGTTCCCGACGTTGTCGTTGCCGGTGGGGTTGATGTCGGTGACCAGCGCGGCGCCGACGGGATCGCCGTTGCCATCGAAGGTCACCTTATAGAGCTGGGAATCCGTGCCGTTGGACGTCGCGCGGAAGAAGACGTTGGTGCCCGCCTGGACGAACTCTTGCGTGGTCGAGCCGGTCGTGCCTGGGCGGATGTCGGCCAGGCGGCGGGCTTCGAGCGTCGTGAGGTTGACCGCGGTCGGCTCGCTATCTGATCCGCTGATGGCGCCAGCGCCGTAGGCCCAACCGTTGACCACGAGGTCAATCGAGAAGCCCGACGAGGATGACCCTGGAGCGATGTCGGTGACGCGGACGGTGCCGGCGATCGTGCCGTCGGTGGACCAAAGCTCGTTGCCGAAAGCGCCGCCGTCGTTGGCGAGGAAGTAGGCCTTGGTGCCGTCAGCGAACCAGCCCGAGGCGTTGGAGCCGGTGGTGCCGGGGCGCAGGTCGCCCAGCAGGAATGTGCCGGCGGTGGTGCCGTCGGTGACGTACGGCTCGTTGCCGATCGCCCCGTCGGCGGCGCCGAAAGCCACGAAGCTGCCGGGCGTGCCGAACGTGCCGATCGCGGCGAACGCCGATGAAAACGTTGCGCCGGAGGTGCCGGGGCGAATGTCCTTGACGAGTGTCGTGCCGGCTTCGGTGCCGTCGGTGATCCACAGTTCGCGACCGTTGATGCTGTCATCAGCGGTGAAGACGACGCGCGAGCCGAAGCTCGTGATGTTCGCGGGGCTGCTGCCAACGCCGGCGCCGAGGTTGATGTTCTTCAGCAGACGCGTGCCCACCGTCGTGCCGTCGGTGATCCAGAGTTCCAGGCCGTTGACGCCGTCGTTGGCGGCGAAGATCACCTCGTTGCCAAGGCGGGCGAAGTTCGCCGGCGACGCGTCGGCGCTCGCCGCGACCGAGTACGGGTTGACGTCAATGAGGACCGGGAACTGAGCGCTGGCCATCTGCGCCACTGAGCACATGGCCCCGGCGGCAATCATCAGGCTGAGCGAGCGGACATTGATCGGGCGAGTCTTCATTCGAATCACTCCATGAAGTGGGGCGCGATCCGCGCGAGCGACGATCGCACCCTCCGGACACAAGAACTTGGTGACGGTGTTGAACCGGCGTTCAAGATAACTCACATTCACGAGCACGCAGCTTTCTCTTGTCAAGATTCGTGCGCGTCGGCGGCTCAGAGAGAGAGAAGTTTCCCGCGCGGGTTTCCCGCACTCCGGAGTTCGGGGTATCCCCCAAGGGGGCCACCCAACACATCCGAGGCGATCGCGACGACAATCTCCGCGCATCGACGACGCACCGCCTTCATGTGTCAAGATTCCGTCAAGGTCACGAGTTCTTGCGAACCGTCGGACGCTCGCCGTCTACTCCGCCGCCAGCTCGCGCAGGATCTCGGGCAGGCGCGCGTTGAACGCGCCGCGCGTCATCACGCTGTCGGCGCCCGCCGCGGCCGCGCTCTGCAACGCTCCCACCTCCACATGCGGCCCGAACGCGATCACGCGGATCGGGCTGGCGGCGCACTCGCCCGCGCCGTCGCTGGCCTGTGCGCCGAGCAGCCCCGCGGGCTTGACGCGTGCGAGCAGCTCCATCGCCACCGGCCCCGACTCCAGATCGAGGATCAGCCCCTTGACGGGCGAGTCGGCCAGTCGGGCGTTGAGCATGTCCAGATTTCGCGCCGGGCGGCACGGAATCCCCAGCGCGTCGGCGGTGGATTTCACTTTCGTCGCCCACAACAAATCCGAGCAGCAGTAGAGTATCATCGAGACCCCTCGGGATGCCCCGGCTGGCGATTGGCCGGGGCAAAGAACGCTTGCAACGCCGCCGCGATGGGCAACCGTATGCTGGCGTTCCCGGGGCATGAACTTGGCTTCCCGCCCACGTTGGCATGTCATCCGGCATCGCGCCCCACACCTTTCTCAGGACCCGTGACGATGAGCACCCTCACCAAAGGCAAGAACGCCAAGACGTCGAACTCCAACGGCAAGGCGCTGACGCCGTCGCGCACGGACCCGATCGTTGGTGAGGTCGGCCTGCCGGAGGATCCGAACAACCTGTACACCGAGACGGTCTCAACGATGCTCCGGGCGGCGGAGATCATGAACTTGCCCCGCTATCTGCGCCTGATCCTCGCTCAGCCCAAGAACGAGATCATGGTGCACTTCCCGGTGCAGATGGATGACGGCGAGTTCAAGCTCTTCAAGGGCTATCGCGTTCAGCACAACAACGCCCTCGGCCCGTACAAGGGCGGCCTCCGCTTCCACCACGACGTCCACCTGGACGACGTCAAGAGCCTCGCGTTCCTCATGACCATGAAGTGCTCGCTGGTCGGCGTGCCCTACGGCGGTGGCAAGGGCGGGATTAAGGTCAACCCGCGTGACCACTCCAGCGCCGAGATGGAGCGCATCGTCCGCCGCTTCACCGCCGCGATCGCCCACAACATCGGGCCGGATTACGACATTCCGGCGCCCGACGTCGGCTCCAACAGCCAGCACATGGCCTGGATCGCCGACACCTTCAGCTTCCTCAGCGAGATCGGCGGAGACAACCCCGCCGCGGTGATCACTGGCAAGCCCGTGTCCTACGGCGGCTCGCTCGGTCGCGAGAAGGCCACCGGCCAGGGCGTCGTTGACACGCTTGTTGAGATGCTGCCCGAGCTCAAACTCAAGCCCGAAAAATGTACGTTCAGCGTGCTTGGCTTCGGGAACGTGGGGAGCTGGAGCGCCAAGATCTTCCAGGAGAAGGGCGCGAAGTTGACGGCCGCGGCGGACCACACCGGCTTCATCATCAACGAGAAGGGCATCGACGCCGACGACCTCGCAGAGTTCGTCAAGGCCAAGGGCGGCGTCGGTGGCTACCCGAAGGCGACCAAGTGCAGCAAGGACGACTTCTACAAGCACAAGGTGGACGTGTTCATCCCCGCGGCGCTGGAGCAGATGATCCAGGAGCCCGAGGCCCGCATGATGTCCTGCAAGGTCGTCGCAGAGGGTGCCAACGCCCCGACGACGCCGGCCGGTGAGCGCATCCTCATCGAGAAGGGCATCGAAGTCATGCCCGCGATTCTCTGCAACGCCGGTGGGGTCACGGTGTCCTACTTCGAGTGGGTGCAGAACAAGACGTTCCAGGCGTGGGACCTTGAGAAGGTGGACAAGGCGCTGAACAAGCACATGGTCCAAGCCGCGACCAAGACCCGCGCCGCCCGCGGCAAGTACAAGTGCGACCTCCGCACCGCGGCGTACATCGCCGCCCTGCAGCGTCTGACCGAGGCGTACGAGGTTCGCGGGATCTTCCCGTAAATCGCGCCGCGACATTCAGCAAAGTCGATACGAATGAAGCCCCGCTTGCGGGGCTTCATTCATTTTTGCGGCGAGTGCAACGAGTGCGGAAATTGTGACCGAGGCGCCAGCCTTCGTGCAATGGGAGCGTTTTTTAACGCACCCCCGGCGTCATCCCGCCCTCCACCAGCTTTAGTCGTGGCAGGATCACCGGGCGATCCAGGCGCGAGACCTCGATCATCCTGACGTTCCCGATGCTTCGGCGAAAGCGGTGCAGGCCGTCGGCGTTGCCCTCGGCGGGCATCGCCTCGTCGCTCGCGTACATGTCCATGAAGACGATGACCGGCTCATTCCCCGCATAGGCCAGCAGCAGCGCGGTGTAGCCCGTGAACACCGGCGCGTAGCTCCAGCCCGCGAGCACCACGCCGTCGTCAAGTCCCGGCGCTTTCATCGGCTGGCCCAGCTTTTCACCGGTCCAGGACGCGAACTGCTCGGGCGTGGTGCAGACGACTTCGGGGCGCATTCCGCTGGCGACTTGGCGAGCGAACTCATCACCGATGCGTTCGAGCGGGCTCTTGCTCGAGTCAACCGCGCGCGGCGAGTACGGCGCAGGTGAGTCTTCGCGCAGCAAGACGTTCGCCGCGATCGCGCCCACGAGGGCGATGGCCGCCGCGGCCGACAGCCACGCGAGCCGACGGCTGCGCGGTGCGCCCGTGTCGCTCGCTTGAAACGGCACGGCATGCGGAACGGTGGGAACGTCGCTGGCGTTCCCGAACTCAAACGCCGCGCGAAGATCACGCGTCAGCGCACGATGAGTGGCGACTTCCGCCTGCGCCGCCGGATCGCCCTGGATTGATTGCTCGAACGCGCCCCGCTCCGCCTCGGACATCAGCCCGTCAAGGTAGCGGTCCATCGGCGAGCCGATGTCGGGTTCGTTGATCTTGCCATCAGCCATGTGAAGCGCCCTCCGAGTCTGCATGATCACCCGCGCGCATCGCGGCGGCCCGAAGCGTCCGCGTCGCCCGATGCACATGGCTGGTCGCGGTGCCCTCGGGGATGCTGAGAATCGAGCTGATCGACGGGTACGACAGCCCGCCCACGACGCGTAGCAGCACGCACAAGCGTGGCGTCTCGTCCAGATTCTCAAGCGCTCGCTGCAGCGCGGGCGAGAGCTCGGGCCGCGCACGCGTCGCGTCGGGTTTCATCGTGAGCGCACCGGTCCCGGCGTGCGTGTCCGCGTGCTTGCCGCCGCGTGCCCGGTCGCGTCGTCGCATCAGGTTGAGGGCGGTGAGCCGCGTGATCTGTGCCATCCACGCCTCGAAGTTTGTGCCCCGGGTGAACTCGCCGAACTTGGCAACGCCGACGAGCGCCGCCTCCTGCACTGCGTCGTCGGCATCGGCCGCTTGCCCCAACACTCCCGCGGCCACGAGCCAGAGCCTTGGACGCGCGGTTTCCAGGAGAGCCCAGAACCCGGCGATGTCAACGACAGAGCGGCCGTCGGTGCGTGCGGGTGCACCGCCGGCCGCTGCTGCCGCAGATGCCGAGAGAGAATCACTCATACGTCGCTATCAGAGGCCCATCCGAACACGAACAACGAACCTCGTGATTATCGACGCCGACGCCGTCCGGCCAGCAAGATCGCTCCGGCAAGCGCCGTAGCCGAGGCCGGGCCCGGGATGACCGACGCGACAAACCGGAAGCCCGGATCGCCGAACGCCGCCGCCTGGTAGAAGAACGACGTCGTCACGGGCGTAGTGCCGCCGAAGTTCGGCGAGTTCCCGCTGATCTGCGTCGGTGACATGGTGCTGACGAAGCTGAAGCCGCCGAGTGAGCTGCCGGCGTTGACGTCAACGCCGGTGTTGGCGGCCGTGAAGCGGAGGGACCAGTTCGACGAGCTGCCGAACGTCGCAGGGGTCCAGCTTGCGGGGGCGACAATCGAGGTCGGCTGGCTGAAAAGATAGTTCTGCCCGGGGATCCACGCGAACCAGAGTGTGCCGATCGGCGTGGTGCCGCTGTTGGTGATGGTGACGTCATATCGCCAGGTGGTGGGCGTGAGCTGCGTGGGGTTCAGCGTCGCGCTGCCCTCCAGCGCGCCGTGCGCCACGCCGGCACTCATGACCAAGCCCAAGGCCGCCATTGCAAGACTCATCGTTTTCATCATGTCTCCTTCCAATCCCTCGTAATGGCCGCCACGACGCGGCCACTGCAAATGTCGGACGGTGGAGATTTCCTTGCACGCGCCAAGAAAAACCACAAGATCGCTGTCGGTTGGCCCGTCCACAGCGCAAACAAAGGCCCGCGCCGGAAGAGCGGCGCGGGCCAGAGTGGTTTGAGCACGTCACGACGACGTGATCGATGTTTCGATCCGCGACGCCGACTCAGGCACCGCAGCCGTCGAAGAAGCGGCTGAAGAAGCAGTTGTAATCCGCTTCGGTTACGCCGTTGTTGGGCGATCCGCCTACCTCGCCAAACGGCGGCAGCGGCGTGCCGTCATCGAATGCGATGTCACACCATGTGCGGGCGTTGAAGAACCCGTTGAAGAAGGCGTTGTAGTCGCCCTCGGTGACGCCGTTGTTCGTCGCGAGGCCGTAGCAGCCGGTGAACGGCACGCCGGCATCACCGGCGACATCCGCCGGCGAGCACGGCAGGTTCCGAACCTCGCGCTCCGCCGCGTCGCGGATCAGATTCAACAGGCCCAGCACGTTCCCGGTCGCGGACACGTCCGTCGAGAAGCACCCGACCATCCCATCGTCAAAGTCGATCCAGCATGAGAAGCCACGCGCGCCCGCCGCGATGGCACCGATGAGATTCCCCGAAGCGTCACGCTGATCCAGCCACACGCCGATGCCATAGTCGCTGGAGCCGGGCAGCGGCGTGTTGTCAATCGGCACGCCGACCGGGCTTTGGCGCGTGAACATCGCGTCAACCGCGGCTTGCGACAGCACTCGCCTGCCCTCGTGCACACCGCCACGCCGCAGCATCTCCATGAATCGCGAGAACTCGACGGCGTTGGACTCGCACCCGCCAGCGACGCGCGGGTTTGTCGGTGATGTCAGCACGAAGCGCGTCACCGACATGCCCAGCGGCTGCGCGATCCGATCGGCGAACAGCGAGGTCCACGCGGCCCCGCCGGCGATCTCGGCCGCGGCGCCGGCCGCTTGCATCGAGAAGCCCGCGTACGAGAACGTCGAGCCGGGTGCGAACTCCAGCGGCTGGGCCGCGATGATCGCGGCGGATTGCTGGAGCGTGAGGTCGGGGTTGCTCTGCGAGTTGCCGCCGCGGGTGATGCCGGATGTGTGCGAGAACGCCTGGCGAACGGTGATCTTGGCCTCTTCGCCGGTAAACGACGGTAGATACTCGCTCAGGCGTGTGTCCAGCGTGAACGGATTCGGGCTTGAATCCAGCAGCGACGCGATCACGGCACCCGAGAGCGTCTTGGTCGCGGAGTCGGCGTTCGCCGGTCGATTCAGCGACCACGCGCCGAACGAGCGGTGATACACCACGCGCCCGTCTTTCATCAGCAGGAGCTCAAAGCCCGGAATCGGCGTCGTCACGTTGTCGCCCTGAAGAGCGCCGTTGGCGAGCTGCGTCACTTCGCAGAATGTCGGCGCCGGCGCCGCGCTGGCGTGCCCGGCCCAAAGCGACATCGTCGCGGCGACAATCGCAAGCGGCCCGTTTGAACGACGGAATGCGGGGTTCGTGCGCGTGTTCATCAGAAACTCCTTTGGGTTCGAGGCGTCGGCCGGCCCGTTCTCGGCGAAACGCCGAAGAGACTCGCGCGATTGCAGAAACCTGCGACCCGTCGCTCGATCGACGCAGGATCGCAAATGAAAACCGCCCGCGCCGGGGCGCGAGCGGTTGTGTGTCAGGGCCGCGTTGTTCGCACCAAGTGATCAGGCGCGCCGGCGACGGGAGCCGACGAGGCCGACGAGCGCCAGCGCGCAGGCGGCGCTGGGCGCCGGAATCGCCACGGTGATCTGATCGATACCGATTCCGTCTGAGCCGGCGTTTGAGCCCGTCGCCCGCAGCGGCTGGGCGATGCGGATCGAGGTGAACGGCGTGTCACTGACGATGCCGAAGTAGGCCATGCCGTGGCTGGGGTTCTGCGAGATGAGCAAACCGCTGGTGAGGTCGGTCGTGCTGATGAGGTTCGCATTCGCCCCGCGCAGCTCGATGAACAGCGGGCCGGGCGCGTTCGCCTCGCCGATCCAGTCCGACGCGTCGCCAAGGAAGAAGCCGATCGCGCTGATCGGTTGGTTGAAGGTCAGCGTCAGGAAGCCGCTGCCTGGCGCGGTCTCGGCGTAGAGATACCGCTGACCCTGAGCCGCGTAGGTGCCGACCGCCGACAGGCCGCTCTGCACCGACGACGTCACGGTCGACTGATTGGTGAAAGTCGCGGAGATACCGCCACCGAACGACCACAAGCCCGGGGCCGACTGATTCGTCGTAAACGACTCAAAGTCTTGCTCCCCAGACGCGCCCGGCAGGGCTGCTAGGAACGAGGTCTGTGCCGCGGACGAGCTTGGAAACGACGGCAACGCTGTCGAGCCATTGCCGACATCGAAGCCACGAAAGACCTGATCAGCTTGGGCGGACGACAACGACGCAGCCGCGCTGAGCGCGGCGAACCACACGATCGACTTCATAAACCTTCTCCCTTGGAAAAAGCTCGGGTCTTCCAGGCCCGAGAACCACAACACTCGGAGGGAGTCTAACCCATCCCTGGATGGGTGCCACGCAATCCTCGGCGAATCACCTCGGACGCCGGGTGATAGTTCGCACCGCAGGAATCCACTTGAATCGGGGATGGCGCTGTGGTTGCTGGCGCGGCGAGAGATCGTCGATTGGGCAAGGATGCATCTGTCTCAGCCGTTCACGCCGTCCACCCCGCCTATCCTTCCCTCCTGTCCTGCACGCGACACACCCGCGGCGGAATCGCTCGGGACCCTCGCCAGCGCTCAACACGAGCCCGGCGCGGGTCGGTCGGCATCTGCAACGTCGCGTGCGGGGGAACTTTCGCACCCACCGCGGGATCAGAGCTCTTTCCCTTATGATCGACCACAATCTCATCGCTTCGTTGGACCTGGACCTCGACTCGGCCATGGAAGCGGGCCAACTGCTGAAGGATTTCGGCAAGGGCGTGGACACGGGTGATATGGCCGCGGTGCTGGGTGACCAGCTCGGCGACCTGCGCGAGAACAACATCCTTGAGGGCAAGGTCGTCGGCTTCGCTGGCGATGACATCGTCGTCGAGATCGGCCTCAAGAGCGAGGGGCACATCCCGCGCGAGGAGTTCGACGGCGCGGAAGTCAAGATCGGCGACAAGATCAAGATTTGGCTCGACAAGATCGAGGGCAAGGACGGCCTGGTTGAGGTCTCCAAGCGCAAGGCCGATCGTCACATCAACTGGCAGCGACTGATCGACTCGACCCACGAGGGCGACGTCGTCGAGGGCAAGGTTACCCGCAAGATCAAGGGCGGCCTGCTCGTGGATATCGGCGTCCCGGCGTTCCTCCCGGCCAGCCAGGTGGACGTGCGTCGCCCCGCTGAGATCGGCGACTTCATCGGCCGCACCGTGCGAGCCAGCGTGCTCAAGATCGACCTCGAGCGCAAGAACATCGTGGTCAGCCGTCGCAAGCTGATCGAGGACGAGCGAGACATCGCCAAGAAGCGCCTAATGGAGACCCTCAAGGAGGGCGACATCGTCAACGGTGAGGTCAAGAACATCGCCGACTTCGGCGCGTTCATCGACCTCGGCGGCATCGACGGCCTCCTGCACATCACCGACATGTCCTGGGGCCGGATCAACCACCCGAGCGAAATGCTCAAGATGGGCCAGAAGGTCGAGGTCAAGGTCCTCAACATCGATCGCGAGAAGGAGAAGATCGCGCTGGGCCTCAAGCAGCGCGAGGCTTCGCCCTGGGAAGAAATCGAGCAGAAGTACCCCGTCGGCTCGAAGGTTCACGGCTCGGTGGTCAACATCGTCTCCTACGGCGCCTTCGTGCGTCTTGAGGACGGTATCGAGGGCCTCGTTCACATCTCCGAGATGTCATGGACCCGCCGCATCAACCACCCGTCGGAAGTCCTGCAGCCGAATCAAGAGGTCGATGTCGTCGTCCTCGAGATCGACAAGAACAAGCAAGAGATCAGCCTCGGCATGAAGCAGATCGAGGTCAACCCCTGGGAGCTCGTCAGCGAGAAGTACCCGCCCGGCACCGTCATCGAGGGCACCGTCCGCAACCTCACCAACTACGGCGCCTTCGTCGAGATCGAGCCCGGCATCGACGGCCTGCTCCACGTCTCTGACCTCTCCTGGACCAAGAAGGTCACGCACGCCAACGAGGCGCTCAAGAAGGGCGATCAGGTTCGCTGCGTGGTCCTCGATGTCGATCGCGACAAGCAGCGCATCGGCCTCGGCGTCAAGCAGCTCACCGAGGATCCGTGGCTCAACGCCATCCCCGAGCACTACAAGCCCGGCATGGTCGTTCGCGGCAAGGTCACCAAGGTCACCAACTTCGGCGTCTTCGTCGAGCTCGAAGCCGACCTCGAAGGCCTGCTCCACATCTCCGAGCTCTCGGATCAGAAGATCGAGAACCCGCAGGACGTGGTCAAGATCGGCGACGAGGTGGATGTCAAGATCCTCCGCGTGGACACGCAGGACCGCAAGATCGGCCTCTCGCTCAAGCGGGCGCAGTGGGGCGATACGACCGGCGGCGAGAACACGGGCTCCGGACCGCAGGCCGCGGGCAACCGCGACGCCAACAAGGGCACCCGCGCCCCGAGCCCGACCAAGGGCGGCATGGACAGCCACGGCGCCATGGGCACCGACAAGATCACGTTCGGGAAGAACTGATCGGCGGGAGGCACTGGGCACTGGGCATCGGGCACTTGGCCTGAGGCAGTTGGCACTGGTGAAGACACGTGAGAATTGACACGAACCCCGGCTCAGGTGAGCCGGGGTTTTTCATTGCCCTCCCCCGATTCCTATCGGGGGAGGTGCCGCGCCTCGCGGCGGAGGGGGCGGGTCTTCGGTATGTTCGTGGACGAGGAGTCGTTCGTGCCACCGACCTCGCTTCGAGGTCGATGCACCTTGACACACTCACCGCACTGACCTCGAAACGGGGTTCGTGCCGGCTGACTTCAGCGTGAGAATGGTGCCCACCGCAATCCAGTGACCGAACCACGCGATTGCGAACAGTATCGCGACGCGCGTCGTTGTTCGCTGGGCACTCAGAATCGCTTTCCTTGCCGAGAGCGAAAGCACGAGCGCAATCTCGCAAAGTTGGGTCAGAAAGAGCAACCACATAACCCACACATAGTCCGTCGGAAAGGCTCGCTCAATGAAGATTGCAAATGGCACAGTACAGTGAACGAGATACAGCAGCGCCATGCAGCAAATGATGAACCGCTCGAAATAGATGGATGATGGTCGCATTGGCGGAGTTGAGAGCTCGGTGCGCAAGCCGGCTCACATCGCATGTCGGCAGAGGATCGACATCGTGTACGGACAGCCCGCTGCGTGGTCGCGGCGTTTCTCGACCGGGTGGATCGTCGCGATGTGACGCGTGCCACCGACCTCGCTTCGAGGTCGGTGCTCGTGGACGTTGTGTGTCGAGATGCACCGACCTCGAAGCGAGGTCGGTGGCACGAAGACCTCCGAACGAAGTCATTCGCGCGGTCACGCTGGCCCGAGGCCCTTCAGGTCGCTGATGATCGCCGCATGCTTCTCGACAGGCTTTCCAAAGATCGCGCTCGCGGCGACGATGACGTCGCAGCCCGCGTCGCGGACGAGTTCGGCGTTGAGCGGGTTGATGCCGCCGTCCATCTCAAGGCGCTGCACGGGCATCAACGCATCGCTGAGTCGCTCGGTCTTTTCGAGCACCTCGCGGATGAACGACTGGCCGCTGAAACCGGGGTTGACTGACATGACCAGCACGAGGTCCAAGATCGGCAAATGTGGCAGCACGGCTTCGACGCCGGTGCCCGGGTTGATCGCGAGCCCCGCGGTCATTCCTTGATCGCGAATCTTGCCGATGACCTCCGCGATGCGCTGCGGCGGGATCACCTCGGCGTGAAACGTCAGATGATTCGCCCCCGCCTCTGCGAACGGCTTGATGAACAGTTCCGGGTCCGTGACCATCAGATGCACATCGAGAAACACCTCGGGCATGTGCTTTCGCACGCCGCGGCAGAGGTCCGGGCCCATCGTCAGGTTCGGCACAAAGTGCCCGTCCATCACGTCCAAGTGCAGCAAATCAGCGCCCGCGGCGATGACACCTTTGCACGCCTTGGCCATCTCACCGAAGTCGGCGGACAAAATCGACGGCGCAATTAACGGCAACGTCCGCGGCGGGCTCGGATGGGTCAACAGATTTCGCATGGCGCAGGATACCCGCTGCCACTGCACGTCTTCATCGCCCGTAAACCCCACGCGTTCCACGGCGCCCGGTATCCTGTCCATTGCTCGGCAACGCTGCAACGTACGCCCCACTCGGCTTGGTCGTTCCCCGTCCCTCGGCCCTCAAACCTCGGCCCTTCCGATCTCGGAGCCCTCAATGCCCAACCCGCCCTCGATCGCCACGCTCCGCCCGTCGCTCGCGTCTATCGGGCAGGAGCATCTGCTGACGTTCTTCGATCGGCTTGATTCCGCGAAGCAGGCCCGCCTGCTCTCGAGCATCGCGTCGATGAACCTCAGCGCGATCCCCGGGCTCGTGCGCGAGTATGTCACCTCCAAGCCCGCGGCTCAGGCCGCTGGCGACCTCGCGCCGCCACCGTATTACCCTGCCGATCACACCAGCAAGGCCGGTCGCGGCGCGTGGGATCGGGCCCACTTCCGCAGCAAGGGCATCGAGCTCATCGCCGCGGGGCAAGTCGCGGCGTTCACCGTCGCTGGCGGCCAGGGCTCGCGCCTGGGCTTTGAAGGTCCTAAAGGCTGCTACCCCGCGGGGGCCGTGTCCAACATCCCACTCTTCGCGTGCCTGGCGGATTGGATCACCGCGGCGCAGCGAGCCTTCTGCCCCCCCGGAGTCCGCATCCCCTGGTACATCATGACCAGCCCGCTGAACGACGCGGAGACCCGCGCGTTCTTCAAGGCCAACGCCAACTTCGGCCTTGATCGTCACGACGTCATGTTCTTCCCGCAGGGCGTCATGCCCTCGTTTGACATCAACACCGGCAAGATTCTGCTCAGCGATCTGCACGAGCCCGCCGTCAACCCCGACGGTCACGGCGGCAGCATCCGCGCGCTCATGGTCAGCGGCGCGATCGCCGACATGAAGCGTCGCGGCGTCCGCCACATCTCCTACACGCAGATCGATAACCCGCTCGTCCGCGTCATCGACCCGACGTTCCTCGGCCTGCATGCCTTCGCGCCCGACTCCTCCGGACAAATGAGCAGCAAGATGGTCGCGAAGGCGAACGCGGGAGAAAAGGTTGGCGTGTTGGCACGCATGGGTGCCGCGGGCAAGGTCGGCGTGATCGAATACTCCGACATGCCGCGTGAGCTGACCGAGGCGGTGAACGATCGTGGTGAGCTGGTGTTCAACGCCGGCAACGCCGCGGTACACGCGCTGTCCGTCGAGTTCGTCGAGCGTTTGAATGCCAGCGAGAGCAATGGCGTCGCCGGCAGCGGCAAGTCGATGACGCTGCCGTATCACCGCGCTGAGAAGAAGGTCGCGTGCATCGACCTCGGGACCGGCGCGCGGATCGAGCCGACGACGAACAACGCCGTGAAGTTGGAGACGTTCGTGTTTGACGCGCTGCCGCTGTGCGAGTCGTCAATCGTGATGGAGTCGCTGCGGCTGGACGAGTTCGCGCCGATCAAGAACGCGACGGGCGCGGACTCGCCGCACTCCTGCCGCGAGATTCAGACCGCCCGAGCCGCGGCGTGGCTCGAGCGAGCCAGCGTTCGCATCCCGCGCAAGCCCACCGGCGAGCCCGACTGCGTGCTTGAACTGCCGCCAACCACCGCGATGGACGCCGACGAGCTGGTCGCCAAGCGCCCGATGCTGAATATCGCGCCGGGGGCGAAGATTGTCGTTTGAGAGAAGTGGCAGAGTGGCAAAGTGGCAGAGTGCAAATACTCGGAATCGCATTCGCGTTTCCACGATTGCCGATTGCCGATCCTCCCCCAAACGCACACGCGGCGATCGAGCGAACCAGTTCGCTCGATCGCCGCGTGCAAATGCCCAGGAGAGGACTTGAACCTCCATGCCGGTGAAGGCGCTACCACCTCAAGGTAGTGCGTCTGCCAATTTCGCCACCTGGGCTTCAATCGGTGGGAGGGAGCATATGCGCGGCACCTCGCGGGAACAAGATCCGCCCGCGACCGCTTCGGACGCCGCGCCTGAGGGTCTGCGAAGGCACGGGTCGTGGTTCAACCGCGATAGAATCGTTTCCCAAGACTTTCAGGAGCCGAGCCTTGACGCCGTCCCCATCCACGCCGCCCGCCTCCGGGCCCCGTTCTCAGCCCGCCGCGCTCGATGCCATCGTTGATCAGGTGCGAACGCTCGCGGCGGCCTCGGACCTCTTCGGGGCCATCACCCGCGACTCGCGCGGCCTGAACCTCGAAGCCCCGCACGCCGCCGCTCCCGCGTCATACCGCGTCAACGTTGAGAACGGCACGCTCTGGGCCGCGCTGGTGACGCCCGATCGGTACCTCAGCCAGTCGATCGAGCAGGACCTCGTACACACCGGCGACAAGATGGGCGACCTGCTCCAAGACGAACTCATCGACGTCGATCATCCCGCGCCGTATCGCCCGGTGGTCGAGCATTTCCGCGATGCACAGAAGCTCTTCACCTTCCGCTCGGCCATTCCGGCGACCGATCTCGCCGGCACGCCCACTGAGTGCGCCCAGCGCGTCTGGCTCACGCTGAAGGCTTACCAAGCCTGCTTCGTCAACCTCGGCGGCATGAACGAGGGCGCCGAAGGCGAGTGAGCTGGCGCGGCACTCGTTCACTCCAGTGCCCAATGCCCAGTCCCCAGTGCCTTTGCCTCAAAGCAAACCGCCCGCCGAGTATCACTCGGCGGGCGGTGGTTGATTGCGTTGGAGAATCTCGATCTCAGCCCTTCTTGGCAGGGGGCGTCTCGGTCGTGGGCTTGGACTTCTCCGCAGGCTTGCTGGCGTCTGCGGGCTTCTTGCCGTCGGCCGGGGTCTCCTTCGCCGCTTCGTCCAGCGCGGTCTTGATGACCTTCTTCATCTCAGCGTAGTGCGAGGGGCTGTAACCGCTCTCGGCGTACACGACCTTGCCCTTAGTGTCGATGATAAAGAACGCCGGGATGCCCGTCAGCCCGTGCTTGGTCGCGACGTCATCAGCGCCCAGCAGCAGGCCGTACGTGAACTTCTGATCGGCCATGTAGCCCTTGGCTTTCTCCGCGGCCGTCAGCTTCTTGCCTGACTTGTCGGCCTTCGTGTCGTCCTTCTCCCAGGCGTTCAAGCCGTAGACCAGAACGTTCTTGTCCTTGAACTCCTCGTGGAGCTTCTGAATGTCCGGCATCGCCTTGCGGCACGGCCCGCACCACGTCGCCCAGAAATCCATCACGACCACCTTGCCCTTAAGGTCCGACAGCTTGACGGTCTTGCCGTCACTGTCCTTCAAGGACCAATCGATCGCCTTGTCGCCGACCTTGGGCGTGCCGTTGGCTTGCGGGCTCTTGGCCTTTTCATCCTTCTTCGCATTGTCGCGCTGCTTGAGCTTGACGCTGGGTGCCGGACCTTGAGCAAGGGCCACAGCGGAGACGCCGCCGGTAAACGCCGCTGCGACGAGGCAGATCTGCAGAGTGCGGAACTTCATAAGCAATCGCTCCTGGCGGCGTTGTGGCCGCGGATGGGGGGTGACAAGGCAACGCGGCTCAGACAAAACCACCAAATGTGACTTCGACGCGCCGATCGCCGAGATTCGCACGATACCGTGTTGGACGCAGAACTGGGTAATCGGTTGCGTTCAATCTCGGCAGATTCACGCGGGAACGATGATTTTCGTGATCTGGTCGGATGGCGATGATCGACAAAACGTCGATTCTCACGCCGCCGCCGGTCGCGTTGACTTCACGGTTTGGACCGCTCACTATTCATTTGATGTCTCCGCTCGCCCAAACCTCGCCCGCCTCACGTTGGTGGCCCGCTTCAAACACGGTGGCCCCCGCGCGGTCGTGCTGATTCCTCGGCATCACCCCTCGAACCCGTCAATCATCCCCGGGCCACCACGCAACACGCGGGTGGCCCGCATTGTTTCGCCAGCCTTCAGTCTTCAGCCTCACCCCTCAAGCCTTACGCATTCCCACATGAAGCCCCCCTTTGACATCCTGGCCGACATGGACACGCCCGTCTCGGCGTTCCGCAAGCTCAGCGACTTTGCACCCGCCTTCCTCCTCGAGTCCGTCGAAGGCGGCCAGCGCCTAGCACGCTACTCCTTCGTCGGCCTTGGCGTCGCCACGTCGCTCCGGCTTGACCACGCTGGTCTTCACGTTGACAGCGCCGCGCCCGTGCCGGTCGCGCCCGGTCACGCCGGGCGCGAGCACGTCCTCAGCGCGCTGCGCACCGCCATCGCCCGCGCGCCTGCGCTCACCGCGAGCTCTCTCGTCCCCGGCTCCATCCCGCTGGCCGGTGGGCTGGTGGGCATGCTCGGCTACGACTTCGTCCGCCGCATCGAGTCCCTCGGCCCCGCGCGCCAAACGCCCGAGGGCGAGCCGGAGCTCGCGTTCGTCGCGCCGCGCTCGGTGCTCGTGTTCGACCACCTCACGCGGCGCTGCGCTCTGCTGCACTCGGGTCCGGAGTGGGAGCGCCAGTCGCTCCGCCGCGAGATCCTCGCCGCGCTCCGCGGCCCAACCCCCGAGCCTGGCGCTCGCTCCGGGCACGAGCCGCCGACCGCGAGCATGTCGCGCGATGAGTTCATCACCGCCGTGGGCAAAGTCAAAGAACACATTCGCGCCGGCGATGTCTTCCAGCTCGTGCTCTCGGTCCGATTCAGCGGCCAGTGCCACACTGACCCGTTCGAGGTCTATCGCGCGCTCCGCCTGCTCAACCCTTCGCCCTACATGTTCTATCTCGAACTGGGCGACACTCGCCTCATCGGCTCCTCGCCCGAGGCCCTCGTCAAACTCAGCGCCCGCGTCGCGACACTCCGGCCCATCGCCGGCACGCGCCCGCGCAGCGACGATGACGCCGCCGACCTTGCTGCGGAGCGCGACCTGCTCGCGGACCAGAAAGAAGGTAGCGAGCATGTGATGCTCGTGGACCTCGCGCGCAACGACCTCGGGCGCGTCGCCGAGCCCGGCACGATCTCCGTCCGCCCCTTCCGCAGCATCGAGCGCTACAGCCACGTCATGCACATCGTCAGCGGCGTCAGCGCCACGCTCGCCTCCACCGCCGACGCCATCGACCTGCTCACCGCCACGTTCCCCGCTGGCACGGTCGTCGGCGCGCCAAAGGTTCGCGCTATGCAGATTATCGACGAACTCGAGCCCGCCGGGCGCGGCTTCTACGCCGGCACCGTCGGCTACTTCGGCCTTGGCGGGGGGGGCGATGGCGCTCGCCCCGCCGACATGGACCAGGCCATCGCCATCCGCACCATCTGCTTCCGCAACGGGCGCTACGCGTACCAGGCGGGCGCGGGCATCGTCGCGCAGAGCGACCCGGCATCGGAATACGACGAAGTCCGCGCCAAGGTCGGCGCTCTCGAAGCGGCCCTCCAGCTTGCCGCGGAGGGTTTGTCATGACCACACCCAGCGCACTCACGCCTCAACACGCGTCGCCGCCGAGCGATCGATCGCCGCACCTGCTGATGGTGGACAACTACGACAGCTTCACGTTCAACCTCGTGCAGTACTTCCTCGCGCTCGGTACGCGCGTCACCGTGCGCCGCAACGACGACATCACGCCCGCGCACGCCACCTCCGGTGACTTCACACACATCGTGATCTCACCCGGCCCCGGCTGCCCGGACGAAGCCGGCGCCAGCAAATCGATCATCGCGGCCGCTGCGGGCAAGGTGCCGCTGCTTGGCGTCTGTCTCGGCCACCAAGCCATGGCCGAGGTTTTCGGCGCCAAGGTCGGCCGCGCACGCTGCCTGATGCACGGCAAGTCCTCCCGCATCACCCACGACCACCAAGGCGTCTACCGCGACCTCGAACCGACACTCGAAGTCGGACGCTACCACTCACTCGTCGCGTTCGAAGAGACCATCCCCGCGGAACTCCAAGTCACCGCGCGATCCATCAGCGCCGCGCCCGACGACGTGAGCGAGATCATGGGCCTGCGTCACACGACGCTCGCGATGGAGGGCGTGCAGTTTCACCCAGAGAGCGTGCTCACGCCGCGCGGGGCACGGATGCTTGCGAATTTTTTGAACCTCGAACCCGCGCGAGCGGACGCGATCCAGATCATGACGTGAGCAGCCGTCAGTCGTCAGTCGTCAGCCGCCAGCGTTCAGCCTCAAGCCAAATGCCTCACGTCTCAAGCCTCACGCCTTCCCGTCCCCCACGATTGCCGATTGCCAAATCCCGATTCCCGTCTCCCTTCTGCTGACAACTGACAACTGACAACTGACAACTGACAACTGGCAACTCCCCCAATGACCGAACTCCTCGAACACGTGCTCGCCGGGCGTCACCTGAGCATTGATCAGGCCGAGGCGCTGCTCACGCAGATCGCCACCGGCTCGATCGACCCCGCCGCGACGGGCGCGATGCTCATCGCACTGCGCACCAAGGGCGAATCCTCCAGCGAGCTCACCGGCTTCGCCCGCGGCACCCAACGCCTCGCGCGCCGCCCCGAGCTCGATCGCGTGCTCATGCGCGACGCCACCGACATCGTCGGCACCGGTGGCGACAACGTCGGCACGTTCAACCTCTCGACCGCAGGCGCTCTGCTCGCCGCCGCGGCGGGCCTGCCCATCGTCAAGCACGGCAACCGCGCCATCTCCAGCCGCTGCGGCGCTGCGGATGTGCTCGCAGAACTTGGCCTCGCCATGCCGCTGGACGAACGCGCGGCGGCGACGTGCTTCGCCTCGACCGGCTTCACGTTCCTCTTCGCGCCGCACTATCACCCCGCGGTCGCGAATATCGCGCCGATCCGGCGCGCTCTGGGCGTGCGCACCATCTTCAACATGCTTGGCCCGCTGACGAACCCGGCCCGACCGCCATATTCGGTCATCGGCGCGTTCTCGCTCAATGCCGCGCGTGTGATTGCCGGCGCGTTCGCATCGTTGCCGATTCGGCGCGTGCTCGTCGTGCATGCCGAGAACGGCCTCGACGAGCCCACGCCCGCGGCCCCGTTCACCTGCCTGACCGCAACGCCCGGCGACGTCCGCGAATCCACGCTCTCATGCGCCGACTTCGGCCTCGCGCCCTGCAAGCTCGACGACCTTCGCGGCGGTGACGCCCGCCACAACGCGAACGCCCTCCGACGCGTCCTGCAACCGGCCGACCAGAACCAGCGCAACCCGCATCGCGACTCAGTGGTGATGTCCGCCGCGATGGCGCTGTGGTGTGCCGAGCGTGTCGCCTCGCCACTGGCCGGCGCGATGCTCGCGCACGCCGCGATCGACGACGGGCGCGCCGCGGCGTTGCTCGATCGACTCGTCCGCGACTTCGGCCCGGGATCCGTCGCGAGCGCGAAACCGGAGATTCGGCAATGAGCGGCTTCCTGCAGAAGATGGAATATGGATCGCGCCGCCGGCTTGAGGCACTCTTCGAAGTGATGCCGAGTGACACGCTCCGCGAGCGAGCGCTCGCCAGCGCCCCACCGCTGCCGCTGCGCCGTATCGTCAGCAGCTTCATCACCATCGCAGAGGTCAAGCTTGCCTCGCCGAGTGTCGGCATCCTCGCGCCCGACGGCATCCTCGCAGCGGGAAGTGACGCCGACGCGGCCGCGTACGTCGTCAAGCAGGCCACCATCTACGCCGAGCACGGCGCCTCCGCCGTCAGCGTCCTCACCGAGCCCACCGCCTTCGGCGGCGACATCGAACACGCCCGTGCCGCCGCCGCGGCGCTCCGGCCCCGCGGCGTGCCCGTCATGCGCAAGGACTTCCTCATCGACCCCGCGCAGGTCTACGAGGCCCGCATCGCCGGCTGCTCCGGCGTGCTGCTGATCCTCCGCATGCTCGACGATCACCGACTCGACGTGATGCTCGAAGCCGCCCGCGACTGCGATCTCTTCGTGCTGCTGGAAGCCTTCGACGAGGTCGATCTCGCCCGAGCCCGCCGCCTGCTCGCAGATGCACGGCACACCAGGTGGCCCGCTCTCTCCGAGAGCGGGGGTCTCGCGCCCGAGCAAGCCCGCAATCCCGCTGCCCCCGCGCCCGTGCTGGTCGGCCTAAACCGGCGCGATCTCGACACGCTCGGTGTGAGTGCTCCGCACGCGCTCTCAGTCACGCCCGGCCACTTCCCCCTCGGCTTCCTGCGCATCGCCGAGAGCGGCATGAGCACACCCTCCGACGTCCGCGACGCCGCGGCCCGCGGCTATCACGGCGTGCTCGTCGGCACCGCCCTTATGCGCAGCGACGAACCCGGCGCATTGCTCAATCGCATGATCGAGGCGGGCTCACACCCCGAACCCCAACTCGCAATCACCCCTACGACACGCACGCCGCCCTCGAGAACGCGCGTCAAGATCTGCGGGCTGACGACACACGCCGATGTAGACGCCGCGGTGAACGCGGGGGCGGATGCGATTGGGCTGGTGATGGTTGAGTCGGTGCGGAACGCGAGCCTTGCATTCCTGTGCGAGACCGTGCAGCGGCTCCCCGCGTTCGTGCAGCCCGTCGCGGTGTATCGTGACCAAGACCAGATGTTTGGGACCGATGTGTTTGAGTTCGGCGACGGCATGATCCGCCAGATGTTTCAGCGCGACGCCGCGGCCGCGCTGATGTCCGAGTCGCACATGCTCGACGAGCGCACCATCCCCGTCCTCCGCCTCAGCACACCCTCATTCAACGAAGAACTCGCCGCGTGCGCCACGCGCTTCCACACGCTGCTCATCGAGGGCCCGCGCTCCGGCGTCGGTGAGACTGTCGATTGGCACGCCGTCGCACCGCTCGCGCGAACCCACCGCGTCATCCTCGCCGGCGGCCTGACGCCGGAGAACGTCGGAGAGGCGATCCGCATCGTGCGTCCCTTTGCGGTTGACGTCTCCAGCGGCGTCGAGTCGTCGCCCGGTGTCAAAGACCCCGCGAAGATCGCCGCGTTCCTCGCCGCCGTCCGCGCCGCTGACGCGGCCGCGGGAAGTCGCGAGTCGCGAGTTCCGAGTCGCGAGTAGAACCTCCAAACCGCGCACGCCGTAACTGACCGCACGCGTCACCACGATTCCCGATTCCTGATTCTCGATTGCCGCCCCAGTGCCCCCACGAGTTCCCCATGCCTGATACCCAGTGCCTCTCCTCGCTGATCACCCCCGACGCGCTCGTCTGGCCGCCCGCGAACGACGCCGATCGCGCCGAGGAACTCCGCAAGCTCGTCCTCGGCCAGTATCCCGACGCCCAAGGCCGCTACGGCCCATTCGGCGGGCAGTTCATCCCTGAAACCCTCGTCCCCGCCATCACGCGCCTCGAACGCGAGGCCCGCGTCGCGCTGGACGACATGAAGTTTCTTGCGGAGCTGGAGTCCGAAGGCCGCGCGTGGATCGGACGCGAAACCCCGCTGATGCACGCGCGCAATCTCAGCAAGCAGTGGGGCATCAATCTTTACTTCAAGCGCGAAGACCTCGCCCACACCGGCGCCCACAAAATCAACAACGCGCTGGGCCAGGCCCTCCTCGCCAAACGCCTCGGCGTCAAACGCATCATCGCCGAGACCGGCGCGGGCCAGCACGGCGTCGCCACCGCCGCCGCGTGCGCACGCCTCGGCTTCCCCTGCCGCGTCTACATGGGCGCGATCGACGTCGAGCGCCAGGCCCCCAACGTCCAGCGCATGAAGTGGCTCGGCGCCGAAGTCTTCCCCGTCGAAACCGGTGACCGCACGCTCCGCGCCGCGATCGATCAGGCCTTGCGCGACTGGGTCTCTGACCCGATGGATACGCACTACTTGCTCGGCTCCGCCGTGGGCCCGCACCCGTTCCCGCTGCTCGTGCGCACGTTCCAATCGATCGTCGGTCGTGAGTCCCGCGAACAGATGTTCACTACTGCCGGCAGACTCCCCGACGCCGTGTTCGCCTGCGTCGGCGGCGGCTCCAACGCCATCGGCATGTTCCACCCGTTCCTCGCCGACGACTCCGTTCGCCTCTTCGGCGTTGAAGCCGGCGGCACCGGCGACGCTGCCGGCGAGCACTCCGCCACCATCACCCACGGCAGCCCAGGCGTCCTCCACGGCTGCTATTCCTACCTCCTGCAAAACGCCGCGGGCCAAGTCGCCGACACGCACTCCGTCTCCGCCGGGCTCGACTACCCCGGCATCGGCCCCGAGCATTCGTTTCTTCACGCGATCCAACGTGTCACCTACCTGCGTGTAACAGACGCCGACGCGCTGGCCGCAGTGCGTGATTGCTGCCGCTCTGAGGGCATCCTCCCGGCGCTCGAGCCCAGTCACGCGTTGGCCGCGATCAAGCACTGGGCCAAGGACAACCAGGGCGCAACCGCGCTGCTCAACCTCTGCGGCCGCGGCGACAAAGACATGCCCATCCTCATGCGCAATCTCCCGCCCACCTGACCGCAGTCGTACGACACCCCTGAATGACCCAGATCGCTCTTGCGCTCTTGCGCAGCATGCAGCACGCAGATCACCCATGCACACCTTCGCAAACGCATTCCAGTCTTTCGCACAGCGCAACCAGCCCGCGCTGATCTCGTATCTCACCGCGGGTTTCCCGACGAAGGCCGCGTTCGTCGATCAGCTTCGCGCCTTGGCCCCGCTCAGCGCCGCGATCGAAGTCGGCGTGCCATTCTCAGACCCCATGGCCGATGGCGTCACGATCCAAGGCTCCAGCCGCGTCGCGCTGGAGCAGGGCGTCTCGCTGGATTGGATCCTCGATCAGCTCGCGACGCTCCGCGATCAGCTCGCCTGCCCGCTGGCGATCATGTCGTATCTCAACCCGCTGCTCTCGATTCCCGCGCAGTCACTCGGCCCGCGACTCGCCAGCGCCGGCGTTCGCGCGCTGATTATTCCCGACTTGCCCTTTCAAGAATCGCTCCCGCTCCAGCGCCTGCTCGCGCCGCACGCGATCGGCCTGGTGCAGATGGTCTCGCCCGTCACGCCGCCCGACCGCGCGGCTCAACTCGCGCAGGCGACCGGCGGTTTTCTCTACGCCGTGACGTCCACCGGCGTCACCGGCGGGCGCGCCCCGGCATCACCAACTGCCACTGATGCGCTCGCCGACGACCGTGTCGCGACGTACCTTGCGAATCTCCGAACACTCTCCAAGAACCCGGTCGCTGCGGGGTTCGGGATCCGCACGCCCGAGCACGTCCGATCATTACGCCCGCACGCCGACGCCCTCATCGTCGGCTCCGCCCTCATCGAGGCCTTGGGCCGCGGGGAGAAACCAGACGCCTTCCTCCGGCATCTCATGTCCTAGTCCCGCACCGTTCCTGACGCTTGATTCGTTTCAGATCGTCACGAACCGCCGGGCCTTCGGACAGGTAGCAAGATCATGCAAGACCTCCTTCAAAGCCTTCGCGCCGACCGCACCGCTCGCACCGTGTCATCGCGCTCTACGCCGTCGCGGAGCGCATTGCTCCCACCGGGACCCGCCCGTGCCCCCCATCATGCTCCATCACGATCCGGCGCGATCGCCTCCTGCGCGTGCGCGTTGATGGCCCTTGCGATCGCCGGCTGCCAGCGCCCCACGCCGAGCCAGACCGCCGATGCGAGCTCTCAGCGTTCGAGCGCCGCGAAACCGACTGAACCGCCGACGACCTCCGCATCCGCGTCGAGTGTCGCGTCCGAATCACCAACTCCGAGCAAGGAATCTGAACCCATGGCCGCGAGCGACTCCAAGACGATGACCGAAGAGCAGTGGAAGCAGATCCTCACGCCCGAGCAGTTCCGCATCATGCGCGGCAAGGGCACCGAGCGTGCGTTCACCGGCAAGTACTGGAATCACTTTGACAGCGGCTTCTACCGCTGCGCCGGCTGCAAGACCCCGCTGTTCAAGAGCGACTCCAAGTTTGATTCGCACTGCGGCTGGCCCTCGTTCAGCTCCGAGCTCACCAAGGGCGCGATCGACGAAACCCTCGATACCTCCTACGGCATGGTCCGCACCGAGGTCACCTGTTCCGTCTGCGACGCCCATCTCGGACACGTCTTCAACGACGGCCCGCCGCCCACCGGCATCCGCTACTGCATCAACAGCGAATCGATCGACTTCATCCCCGCCGATCAGGCCGAGGCCGAGCTGAAGAAGCACCCGCCGATCGAGCCCAAGGCTGACGCCGGCAAGAGCTCGTCATCGTCCAAGCCGCAGCGTTAAACACAGACTCCTCCGCTTACCGTCGCTCGCTGATCACTCAGCGAGCGATGGTTTGCCGATCCGCGAAACGCCGACCCGCCGCGCGGCATCTACGCTCGCTGCTGCATGGCCGATCGTCTGCTCATCGCGCCGCCCGCCTCCTCTTGGCTCCCGACACTCCGGGCCGCCGGCCGGCCCACGCTCTCGCCTGATGGTGAGCGATTCCGCATGCAACTCGGCCTGCCGGTCGATCGACCCGTCATTATTTCGGGTCATCAAGCCGCGATCTGGCACCCCGGCATCCTCGCAAAGTACATGCTCACACACGAGGTCGCTTCGAGTGTCAGTGGCTGCGCCGCGTGGCTTGTCGTGGACACCGACGCCGAGGACTTCACCACGCTGAACACGCCGGCCCGCGCCGCGCGCAGCGACGCCAACGCCGCGCTCACGCGCCGCCCGTTTCGCATTGCGTCAGATTCCATCGCGCAGCAGATCAACGCCGGGGTGCCCCCCGCGTCACTCGCGCCGTTTGATGTTCCCGCCCTCACACCCGCTGACGAGACCATCCCCGCGATCGCCAGCAGCCTCAGCGCGATCTCCATCGCGCTGACGCACGCGCGCCTGAACGCTACCAGCGCCGCGGACCAGATCGCCCGCGCCACGCTCGCGCTGATCGAGCCCGTCGCGCCGCGCTGCGCCGTGATCTTTGCCAGCCGCGTGAGCTCGACCGATCTCTTTCAGCGCATCGCGCTGGATATGGCGCGAAACCCTGAGCGCTGGGCCAAGGGGTACAACGACGCCCTCGCCGCGGCGCCTGATGCGCAGCTCGCGCCGCTGCGCTTCGCATCCACGGGCGCGATCGAGCTCCCGCTCTGGCACCTTCCGGGTGTCAACCAGCCCCGCCAGCGCGTGTACGCCGCACAGCTCCCATCGCTGCTGCGTGACGGCGCCGCCATCGCCCCGCGCGCGTTGCTGCTCACCGGCCTCCTCCGCGCCGCCGCGTGCGAGCTCTTTGTCCACGGCCTCGGCGGCGCGGGCACCGATGGCCTCTCGGGCTACGACGCCGCGACCACCCGCTGGATGTCCTCGATGGGCCTTTCGCTCGCGCCCGCGATCTCGTGTAGCGCCACGCTCACGCTCCCGCTCTTGCCCGGCGAACGCACCACGCCCGAGCAGCTCGCGCGTCTGCGCTGGCGAGCGCACGCCGCGCAGCACAACCCCGCGCTCGTGCTTGACGCCTTCGGTGCTCAAAGCAAGCTCGCCGCCCTCGAAGACATCAAGCGCGCCGCCTCAGCCATCGAACGCCGCGCCGCCTTCAACGCCCTGCACCGCGAACTGGCCACGCACCGTCAGCGCGCAGCGACCGTGCTCGCGGAGCTGAACGCCAAAGCCGACGCCGCCGCCGCTCGCCTGCAACAGCAACTCGTCGCCGACGATCGCACGTTTCCCTTCCCGCTGCACGACTACGACGCGCTCCGCGCCCTTCGCGCCGACATCGCTGCCAGCGTTCGCAGCGTGGCTTCGTCCCAGCCCGCCGCCAACACCTCGGTGTGATTCACCCGGATAAGTGTTGCCCAAGTGCCGTGCCCTGCCCAGTTTCACCCGGCGCCCCCGGCGGTCGCAGCTTCTTCACCCGGTTAACGCACCATCATTTCGCGTTCCCCGGCTACCATGATCGCTTGAAACGCCCCGGCGCGTCCCCACGCTCGCCGTCAACTGTGGGAGCGCTCGCGATGAATCTTCAGTCACACCCTTCAACTTCCGCTCATGCTCGCGCTGCGATCACGCTCGCCGCGACGCTCTCGCTCGCGCCCGGGGCGCTGGCTCAGTTTGACCGCGGCCCCTTCCCCGCGCCCGGCAACCCCGCGCTGCTCATCACCGGCTCGCCCGGCACCTTCGTCAACCTTGACCTCGGCGCACAGCTCGGGCCCGTCGGCACCTATGACCGTACCACCATTTCGGCGTTCTGGGAGCCAGCCGCCAACAACCCCGGCGGCCTGAACGCACAGTGGCAGAGCGACGCCCGCGCGTCGTTGATCTCCGCGCCGTTCGCCGCTCTCCCGCCCATCGTCGGGCGCACGATCTACTTCGGCGGACCAACCGGCCAGCGCCCCACGCGTGCGCTGGACAACGCCCTGCCCGGCATCATCACATGGGACAGCGTCACGCTTGACACCCCCTTCGTCGCCGATGGAAGCACGCCGCTGGTCCTGGCGATGCGTTCCGCTTTCGCCAGTGGCGGCGATTCGCTCTGGTCCAACATCACCGTCACGCTGATCGCCCCGGTCACGCCGCTGGATTGCCCGCGATCGGAGACCGAGCCCAACGACACCAAATCGCAGAGCAACGTCATCACCTCGGCGCTGGATGACTCCATCTGCGGCCTCTCGCTCGGCGGGGATTCCAGCGGCACCGATTTCTCGACCGACGTCATCAAGGTCACCACGCCCCCGCACCCCGGCATCCGCCGTCATGTCGCCCGGATCTCGAGCAACACCCTCGCGCCCGCGATGACGCTGCTGGCCCGCTCGCAGAGCGCCGGCGTGCCCGGCAATGACGTCGTGCCGCTTCAGCCGGCGCTCACGCAAGACGGCGGCAGCGTGGTCACTTGGTTTACCGCGGGCTTTGACGATTCGCTTGACGCTCGCTCGGTCTATCTGGGCGTCTCTGGCACCGACACCGCCGGCGGTGCGTACAAAGTGCAGATCGTCACCAACGAAGCCGTGCAGCCCGCGAGCATCGCGCGCAATCTCAACCCCGGCGAGATCACGATCAGCACCGCCAGCGCTACCGGCGCCGACACCGACTTGTGGATTCTCGATTCGACGTACACACTCATCCCCGGCGCCGGCAACGACGACAGGCCCGAAGGCGGCGACCTGCAGTCCACGCTCACACGCACGTTCGCACCGGGCACCTACTACCTTGCGCTCGGCACGTTCCAGACCGCTTTCTCCGAGCCGTCACCGAGCGATGATCGCTTCCGCGATGGCGCGCTGACGGACTTCCCCGGCGCGCTGATCTGCAGCGCCGCCGACCCCGAGAGCCGCAACTTCCGCATCACCGACGCCGCGGGGTCGTTCGTCGTCGCCACCGCCAGCACGCAGGCGCACGAGATTCTCTTCTTCCGCCTGGTCGTCGCCGACGGCGCGCCGCCCGTGGCCCGCTGCAACGCCGCGGACATCGCCAACGACGCTGGCCAGATCATCAACAACCCGCCGGTCCCGCCGGACGCCGAGGTGCCCAATAATGGGCTCTCTGAAGCGGACTACAACATTTTCCTCAACGGCTTCTTCGACGCCCAGCCTTGGACCGACATCGCCGACGACACCGGCTTGGCGCTGCCGCCGTTTGGCAATGGCGGCCTACCGCCGAACGTGAACAACGGCGTTTCGGAAGCGGATTACAACGTGTTCTTCAGCATCTTTTTCGACGGCTGCGTGCTGTGATGAGGATCATGGCGCAGGTCTTCTAGAAGACTGCCACGCCGCGACAGAACTTGAGTGGGCCGGGGGGTTCACCTTGGTTCGTTTCCTCGATTTTGCGCGTTGACGCGGGCTGTCACGGCGGATGGGTGGCTGAGGGGTTGGCGTCAAGTACGATCGAATCAGCGTTCGTCATCATCTCGGCGCGCCCCGTGCGCGCCGGTTTCCCCACTTCGGAGCTTCGCATGCGCACTCTGGCCATCGCCACGACCATTTCCGCTCTGCTCGCGCTCGCAGGCGGCGCTTCGGCGCAGTACACCGCCGGCCCGTTCCCCGGGCCGTACACCGTGCCCATCAGCGGCGATTTCCAGTCGATCGACCTCAACGGCCAGGCCGCCCCCGCCGGCACCTACTTCTACGCCACCGTGAGCGCCGACTGGGGCTTTGACACGGCCAGCACCCAGTTCTCCAGCGATATCCGCATGGCCCTCACCAGCGCCGCGGTCAACAGCGGCTCCGCCATCCCCGCCGGCGTCACCCGTTACTGGGGCGGTTTCAGCGCCGGCGGCGGCGCCCCGACCTCGGCCTTGAACGCCGCGACCCCCAGGCAGATTCTCTGGGACGTCAGCCTCGAGACGCCGTTCATTGCCAACGGGACGCGCCCGCTCTTCTTCGCATTCCGCACAAGCTGGAGCGGCGGCTCCGCTGTGAAGCTCAGCAACATCCAACTCACCCTCTTCACCTCGCCGCCAGGCATTCCCAATGGGACGTGCGCCACCGCGACCGACATCACCGCGACCCTCGCCGGCACGCTGACCGCCCCGGAGACCAACGTCATCCTCCCGTCGGTCCTCATCCTCGCCGCTTCGGACCTTGGGTCGGGCACCCCGACGTTCTCCTGCTCATCAGAGACCAGGACGCGACCAATCTTCTACAAGTTCACGCCGCCCGCCACCGCCCCATATCGCTTCGCGACCTGCACCTCGCTCGGCACGATCAACTCCATGGCCAACAACATCATCGGCGTCTTTGAGGCGGGCCCCGGCGGCGGCTGCGCCGGCCTTACCCAGGTCGCTTGCTCGACGACGACCTGCGTCGGCGGCACCGTGACGTTGCCGACGGTACTTGACGCCTCCAAGACGTATTACGTTGTGATCGCGCGGACCACCACTGGTTTGCTGGCCAACGCCGAGACGCGATATCAGCTCCGCATCGATCGCTTCACATCTCTGCCCGAGTGCACCACCACCGAGATCGAGCCCAACGACTCCAAGGCGACCGCGAACGCGGTCACGCTCGACGGGAACGGCGTAATCTGCGGCACGACGACCGGCTCCTCACCTTTGAGCCCTGTCGGCAACATCGCGTCGTTTGACCACTTCAAGGTCCAGCTCCCCGCCGCGCCGGGCATCAAGAAGTACCGCCTCACGCCCAACTCGTTCTCGCCCGGACAAACTGTCGAGCTCCTTGGTGTGACGCAAAGCGCCGGCGTGATCGGCACAGCCCTCTCGGTGCTGCAAAGCTCCTCGCTCGTCCCCAGCAGCGTGACGCCGAAGTACGTCCAGTTCTATGTCGCCGGCGACGCCGCGACCGCTGATGCTCGCAGCGTCCATGTGCGCGTCGGCGGCGGGCCGACGACGAGCCTGTCGTACGCCGTGGAGCTCAGCAGCGAGGACGTGACGCCGACGACGCTGGCGCGCTCACTGACTCCGGGCGATATCACGATCACGACGGTCGGGCAGACCGGCGCATCGCAGACCGACACCGAGCTATGGATTCTGGACTCCAACTTCAACGCGATCGAGAACTTCGGCAACGACGACGCGACGGCCCCGACGAGCTTGGGCTCGCGTCTGACCCGCACGTTCGCACCCGGCACGTACTACATGGCCATCAGCAAGTCCAACCTCGCGCTGCGCCAAAGCTCACCGACGGACGACAACTACCGCGTCGCGCCGGTGCCGGACTTCGCGGGCGTGATCGCGTACGCCGCGTCTACGATTTCAACGACGCCTTCGAACGTCGGGTTCAAGGTGACCGACAGCACGGGCGACGTGACGGCCGCGGCGTCGGTGGCGCTGTGGGACGTCGCGTTCTTCAAGCTCGATGTCGGCGCTCCGGCGAGCCCGCGCTGCAACGCTGCGGACATCGCCTATGACGACGGCTCGCCGCTGCCCCCCATCGGCCCCATCGGCGGGGTGAACAACGGGGTGACGGAAGGCGATTACAACCTGTTCTTCGCGCGGTTCTTTGACTCGGACATCGCCGTGGACATCGCTAACGACGACGGCTCGCCGCTCCCGCCGTTCGGCACGCTCACCACGAACAACGGCGTGACCGAGGCGGATTACAACCTGTTCTTCTCGATCTTCTTCGACGGCTGCGCCTTCTGAGGCGGGGGAGAGGCCGAGGTTTGAGGGCCGAGGGCCCGAGTGGAGGCCGGGATCGTGTGGGGCAGGCGTCCCGCCTGCCTTCCCGCAGGCGAACGGCACGCGGGATTCGGCAATCGGCAATCGGGTGAAGGCAAACAGAACAAAGCCCCGGCGCATGTGCGCCGGGGTTTTTGTTTGAAGCTGACACCTGACGGCTGAACGCTGAAGGCTGACATACGGTTGGCCCTATGTCACACGAGACTGCTGCGCCTGGTGGAAATGTGCCGTCGCCCAAGAGCATGGACGCGATCATGTCGCTGTGCAAACGCCGCGGGTTTGTGTACCAGACGTCAGAGATTTACGGCGGCATCAACGGCTTCTGGGATTACGGCCCGCTGGGGACGTTGCTGAAGCGCAACCTGCGCGAGGCGTGGATTCAGGACGTCGTGATGAATCCGTGCTGGGGCAAGGTCGGGCCCGACGGCCAGCCGGTGAGCATGGTGATGGTGGACACGCGCATCATCCAGCATCCGAAGGTGTGGAAGGCGTCGGGCCACGTGGACGGGTTCAACGACCCGATGGTGGACTGTCGCGAGACGCGCGGGCGGTATCGGTATGACCATGTGCAGGTGTTTGTGCCTGCGAGCGGGGAGGCCGGGGATAAGCCGGTGTTTGCGTACGTGGGCGATCAGCCCAGCGAGAAGGCGCAGCGGAAGAAGGCGGAGAAGTTGTTTGGCGAGGTGAAGAGCGTGATGTTGAGTGCGCTGCCGCAGCCGTGGGACCGGGTGATCGCGCCGGAGGCTGAGAAGCCAGGAACGCTGACCGAGCCGCGGATGTTCAACTTGATGTTTGACACGGTGCCGGGCGCGATCCGCGACGAAGCCAACAAGGCGTATCTGCGCCCCGAGACCGCGCAGGGCATTTTCGTGCAGGCCAAGAACGTCTGGGATACCAACCGCGTGCGCGTGCCGTTCGGCATTGCGCAGACCGGTCCGAGTTTTCGCAACGAGGTCACTCCCCGTAACTTCACGTTCCGCTCGCGCGAGTTTGAGCAGATGGAGATCGAGTTCTTCGTGGTGCCGCCGGAGCATCTGGAGGGCGAGGAGAAGACGACGGCGGACCCGATCGCGTGGTACAAGTTCTTCCGCGATTGGCGCATGGCCTGGTGGCAGTCCATCGGCCTCGGCTCAGAAAACCTCATCCTGCGCGAGCACGAGAAGGACGAGCTGGCCCATTACTCGCAGGCCACCAGCGACATCGAGTACCGCTTCCCCTTCACCTCGCCGGGCTTCGGCGAGCTCGAAGGCATCGCGTATCGCGGCAACTTCGACCTCACCCAACACCAGAAGCACAGCGGGACCAAGATGGAGTTCCGCGACACCGCGCGCGGCGACATCCTGCCCAACGGCTCCCGCCGCGGCGTCGCGTACATCCCGCACGTCATCGAGCCCAGCGCGGGCCTCGACCGCGGCGTGCTCGCGCTCCTCTGCGAGGCGTACACGAAGGACGAGACGCGGGCGAGCCCGGAGTTCATGAAGTTCCATCCGCGGGTGGCGCCGATCAAGGCCGCGGTGTTCCCGTTGATGGACAAGGACGGCCTGCCGGAGGTCGCGCAGAAGCTCCATGCGGAGCTGAAGAAACGCTTCGGCAAACTGGGCATGGTCGAGTTCGATGAGAAGCAGAACATCGGCAAGCGCTACGCCCGCATGGACGAGGCCGGCTGCCCGTTCTGCTTCACCATCGACGCCGACACGCTGAAAGACCAGACGGTCACGGTGCGCGATCGCGACACCGGTACGCAGCAGCGCATGGCGATCGACAAGGTGGCTGGGTTCCTGGGCGAGAAGCTGGGAGAGTGAAGAGGGAAGGCACAAAGGATCGGGTACTGGGATCCGCGCTTGGGCTTAACAGTGTTCCGCCGCGCGGCGTGAATGTCTGTTCATGGCTTCGCGCGTGTGAGCTTGTGCGAGTGTCCCTACCCTTGGCCCATGAGCGATCGTTACACGCGTCGGTTGATTGAGCATTTGCGGCATGACACGTACGAGCCGGCGGACATTCCGACGCTGATGCGGGATTTGGGGATCGACGCGGCGGAGCTTGGGGTGTTTGGACAGTCGGTGAAGCGGCTGGCGGAGCAGGGCAAGCTGGCAATCGGTGCGCAGGGGAAGGTGACGCTGCCGCGGATCGCGGACGTGATCGTGGGGACGTTTCGCAAGAACATGAAGGGCTTCGGGTTTGTGATTCCGGAGGATCACGCGCGCGAGGGCGATGTGTTCATTCCGCCCGATGGCGTGGGCGATGCGCTCACGGGCGACACGGTCGAAGTCAAGATCAAACGCGGCGGGCGTAACGGCCCCGACGACATCACCGGCCAGATCATCCGTGTCATCACGCGCAAACGCTCCAAGTTCACCGGCGAGTTGGTGAAGCAGGGCACGACGTGGGTGGTGTATCCCGACGGGCGCGAGCTGACCGAGCCGGTGGTCGTGCGCGATCCGCAGAGCAAGAACGCGAACCAGGGCGACAAGGTCGTTGTCGAGATCATGCACTACCCGCAGGGCAACAACCTCGCGGAGGGCGTGATCGTTGAGGTGCTGGGCGAGGCTGGGCTGCCAAGCGTGGAGACGCAGGCGACGATCGCGGCGTACAACCTGCCCGGCGAGTTCACTGAGCGCGTGGTCGAGCAGGCCCGCGGCGCGGCGGCGCAGTTCGAGCGCGACATCGAGCGCTGCGAGCGCGACGGCTGGAAAGACCGCGAGGACCTGCGCGGCGAGTACATCATCACGATTGACCCGCCGGACGCGAAGGACTACGACGACGCGATCCAGATTAAGCGCGTCGCGCTGCCCGATGGCGGCCAGGGTTGGGAACTGGGCGTACACATCGCGGACGTGGCTCACTTCATCCCCATCGGCTCGGCGCTGGATGAGGAAGCGAAGAAGCGCGGGAACAGTTGTTATCTGCCGCGGCAGGTGATCCCAATGCTGCCGGAGGTGTTGAGCAACGGCATCTGCTCGCTGCAGGAGGGCGTGCCCAGGTTTTGCAAGTCGAGCTTCATGCGGTATAACCGCAAGGGCGAGCTGGTGAGCAGCGGCGTGGCGCAGGTGTGCATCAAGAGCACGAAGCGGCTGACGTATCTCGAGGCGCAGGCGCTGATCGATGGAGATTTGGAAGAGGCCAAGAAGCACGCCAAGACCGAGCCGATTTACACCGAGCAACTGATCGCGACCCTGCGCGAGATGGACGCGTGCGCCAAGGCGATCCGCGTGCGCCGGCGCGAGGCGGGGATGATCCACCTTGAGCTGCCGGATGTTGTGCTGATCTATGACGATCAGGGACGTGTGATCGATGCGCAGCAGGAGGACGGGGCGTTCACGCACACGCTGATCGAAATGTTCATGGTCGAGGCGAACGAGGTGCTGGCGCGGCTGTTTGAGCGGGTGAAGGTGCCGCTGATCAGGCGGATCCATCCGGAGCCGGTGCCGGGCGATGTTGATGATCTGCGGACGGCGGCTCGCGTGGCAGGGTTTGCGATCCCCAAGCGCCCGACGCGCAAGGAGCTGCAGGGTTTGCTGGATGCGACGCGCGGGACCGCCGCGGCGCCGGCGGTTCACTTTGCGGTGTTGCGAACGCTGACGAAGGCGGAGTACTCGCCGTCACTTGTGGGGCACTTTGCGCTCGCGAGCGAGGCGTATGCGCACTTCACGAGCCCGATTCGGCGGTATCCGGACTTGACGGTGCATCGTGCGCTGGCGGAGTACTTGCGGTTCACGGACAACGGGAAGAACCCGCCCAGGGATGATGAGACGCGCGAGGAACTCGGCAAGCGGCTGCGCGAGAGCCCGATGTGCCCGGACCATGACACGCTGGTGAAGATCGGGCGGAGCTGCACGCAAACCGAAGAGAACGCGGCGGGCGCGGAGACGAGCCTGCGCTCGTTCTTGGTTTTGCAGTTGCTGTCGGATCACATCGGCGAGGAGTTCGGCGCGCTGTGTACGGGCGTGACGAACGCCGGCGTGTTCGTGAAGCTGGACAAGTACTTGGCGGAAGGCTTCATCAAGAAGGAGGAGCTGCCCGCGGGCAAGGACGGGCGCAGCGGCGCGTGGCGAATCGATCAGCGCAGCGGGGCGCTGGTGAACCAGGGCAGCGGGCGCAGCTTCAGCATCGGCGATCGCGTGACGGTGACGATCATGAAGGTTGACCTCGCGATGCGGAAGATGGAAGTGAATATCGCGGACGCAGCGAGCCGCGAGAAGGGCAAGGGCAAGAAGATCCCGAAGCTGGACCCGGACAGCCTCGCGTCAAAGGGCGGCGGCATCGGCGGCGGCCTCTCGCTGGACTGGGACGCGATCAAGCACGGGCAGTCCGGCGCGTCACGGCGCAGCCAGAAGAGCAAGAGCCGCGATAAGGCGAAGGGAAACCCACGCCGGGATAAGAAGTGAGCCGTGGAAAGGCTGAGGTTTGAGGGCCGAGGGGGCTGAAGGCTGATTCAGTCCTTGAACAATCGGAACGTCGGCGCCTTGGGATCGGGGTGACGCCGGTCGAGCGTGCCGTCGGTGTAGTCGAAGCGGAGTTGTTCGTCTTTGCCGATGGACAGGACGACTTGGTCGCCCTCGATTGAGTATGTCCCGGTGTACTCCTCGGGCTCGCCGATGATGTACATCACTTCGGTTCGTGAGAATCGTGTTGGCTGGCGCGTCTCTGTGCTGATGGAGTTGATCTTCACCACGACGGTCGTGTCGTCGCGGAAGGTGTACGTGGGCGGGAACTCTTTGAACACCGCTTGCAGGAGCTCAATTCCTTTTTCCGCGGCGTCACGCCTGAACTTGCCGCGCGTCTCGGCCTGTTCGATGTTCCAGAACACCATGTGTGCGAGGGCGAGCTCGCCACCCGGCGAGAGTCGCCAAGTGCCCACGAGGTCGGACTTATTCACCGCGGGCGCTGCGGGCCCCGCGGCTTTCTTCTCGCAGCCGGTGAGCGGGAGAGCCGTGATGCCCGCAATCAGGAAAAGCGATGTGATCGCAAACGCACTGCCGATACGACGAGTCAACGTTAACATGGACATGGTCGGCTCCCGAAGCTTCGTTTTGCGGCGCGAGAAGCTTGGTGAGAGACTAACGGCGGGGTGCTCGCGACGCAATCCCTGATATGAGATTTCGCGAAGTCTCGATGTTCAACTGGGAATGTTGAGGCCCAGCAGAGTGCGGCGGTCGGCGGGCACCGACCTGCGGCGGATCAGGGGCGCGGACGCACCGGCGAGCTCGCGGTCGGAGCGGTGTGCGCGTGGACGTCTGGGTGAGCCGACCCGAAGCGGGTCGGTCCTGCCTCGGAGAGGCAGGGCCACCCAATCACTTCAACCCCAGCACCTCACCGATCGCGTCCGCGGCCATCGGGCCGGCGCGGTGATCCTTGAACTGGGCGACGACCTTGGCAAGCTCGGCGCGCTGGTCGTCAGCGAAGCCCGGCTGGCGCATCAGTCGGTACACGCCGACCGCAAGCTCGTGCCCGTCGCCGAAGTGGGGGACCAGCTCGGGGATGATGCGTTTGCCGGCGATGAGGTTGGGCAGCGTGAAGAGCTCGGTCTTGAAGAGGAACCGGCCGAAGACGCGCGCGGGGAGCTTCCACATCTTGCTGAAGCGATAGAACGTGACCATCGGTTTGAGTTGCTTGGCGACTTGGAGCGTGACGGTGCCGCTGGCGACGATGGCCATGTCGCACCAGCGCACCACGGCGTCGGTATCGCCGACGACGACCGCAAGATTCTCCGGCCAAGCGGGGCCGGGGGTTTTGTTGCGGGCGTGGAGCTTTCGGGCCATGCGGCGGATCTCGTCTTCGACCTGCGGCTTGGTCACAGCAATTGTGGCGACGATGCCCGGGAAGTCGGCGCGAAGCTGCGTGAGCGCTTCCATGAGCGCCGGGAAGCTGCGCTGGATTTCAACGGGGCGTGAGCCGGGCATGAGCGCGAGCTTGGTGCCGCCTCCACCGGGGCCGGGCGTGGGCAGGTGCGCGATGCGACGGTCGAGCTCGGCGTAGTCAAGATCGTGATCGAAGAGCGGGTGGCCGATGAACTTGGCACGCATGCCGCGGGCGGTGAACCAGGCTTCTTCAAAGGGCAGGAGGCAGAGGACGAGCTCGCTGAGCTTGCGGAGCTTGTTGATGCGACCCTCGCGCCAGGCCCAGAGCTGGGGGGCGACCAGGTGGACGACGCGCACGCCGCGTTCTTTGGCCAGGGCGCAGATTGCGAAGTTGGCGTCAGGCGAGTCGACGGGGATGTGAAGGGCGACCTTGTTGTGGTCGAGCCATTCCTCGATGCGACGGTTGATGCGGACGTGTTCGAGGACTTTGGAGACGCCTGGGACGCCCATGACGGCGTGCTCGCCGGTGCGCTCGATAATGGTTGCGCCGGCGGCTTCCATCTTGCGCCCGCCCCAGGCGTAGATCGGCAGCGCGGGCCAGCGCCGGCGCAGTTCCGCGATCACGACCGAGGCGTGGTCGTCCCCGGACGGCTCAAACGCCGTGAAGAGGATGCCGCTGCGAGACGGGTTGGGGGCGGAGGGAGGCAAGGCGGATTGTTGGCGAAGGAGTCGCGAGTTGCGAGTCGCGAGTCGCGAGGGGGCTGAGGTTGAAGTCGGGCGGGTGGGAGGCGCGGAGGACGGTGGGTCTGCGGGCACCGACCTGCGGCAGGTCGGTGGCACGATGAGGTCAGGGCAGCAGTGTGCCTTGGGTGGGCAGCGCTCGTGGGCGGGTCTCGATCTGGGCGATGACGGGGATGGTCTTGGTGCTTTTGACTTGGGCTTCCTCGAACTTCAAGAGCGTGGGGGCGAGGCGTGATTCGTAGGAGCCGACGAAGCTGTTGTAGTGCGTGAGCGTGTTCTCGATCGCCCGCCCGAGGCTCGCAATGTGCGTCATCGCGGTGGCGGCTCGCTCGTGCAGCTCGCGCCCGAGCGTGAAGAGTTCCTCGGCACGCTCGGCGAGGTTCGCCTCGCGGAAGCCCACGGCCACAGCGCGGAGCATCGCGATCAGCGAGCTCGGGCTGGCGATGATGACGTTGTTCGCCGCGGCGAGGTCGAGGAGGTCGGGGCGCTTTGAGAGCGCGGCGTCAACGAACTGATCGCCGGGCATGAACATGACGACGAACTCGGGCGAGCCGGCGTAGTCGGCGTAGTAGTCTTTCGCGGCGAGCTTGCGGGCCTGGCTGGCGACGCCGTCGGCGAAGCGTTGCAAGTGCAGTTCAACCTGCGCGGGGTCGGTGGCTTCGAAGGCGTCGAGATAGGGTTTGAGATTGGCCTTGGCGTCCACGACGAGCTCGCGTTGGTTGGGGAGCTTGATGATCATGTCGGGGCGCTTGGCGTTGCCGCTGGAGTCGATGGTGTGGTTCTGCTCGACGAAGTCGCAGTAGGGGCGCATGCCGGCGAGCTCCGCGACGCGCTTGAGCTGGACCTCGCCGTAGCGACCGCGGACTTGCGGCTCGCGGAGCGCGTTGACGAGGCGTGCGGTTTCGGAGCGGAGTTCGCTGCCGCTGCGGCCGAGGGCTTCCATTTGCGTACGGATCTCGACGAAGCTGGCGGTGCGCTGCTGCTCGATCGCTGAGAGGGTCTGGTCGGCGCGTTTGAGGGATTCGGCGATCGGGCTGACGATGCTCTCGACGGCGCGCTGGCGTTTCTCGAGCTCGGCCTCGCTCTGCTTGCCCAGTGCGCCGAGGCGCTCGGTGGCGAGGTTCAGGAACTGCTGGCTGCTGTTGCGCAGGTGTTCAGCGGAGAGGGTCGCGAACTGGTCTTTGATGCGCTCGGCGCTTTGCTGATGCTCGCGGAGCATGGCTTCGAGATTGGCCTTCTGGCTCGCGAGGATGCTGCGTTCGGATTCAAGCCTGGCGGCGAACGATGCGTGGGCGTGCGCGAGGGCTTGCTCGTGCTGCGTGCGAAGGGCGTCGCGCTCCGCGGCGGCGCGGGCGTGGACTTCCTGAATGTGGCGCTGGTGTGATTCCTCAGCCGCGATGCGGTCGGTCTGACGCTCACGCTGCAAATGTTCGAGGCGCGCGGCTTGGCTGGCGAGCTCGGCGACTTGGTCGTTGATGCGGTCCTGCGTCGATGCGATTATGGCGTTGAGCTCCCGCTCGCGGGCTTCGAGGGCGGCGACGCGGGCCTCGGCCGTCGCG
>VYLL01000021.1_pt1 | contig 86215 bp, 80 predicted proteins | sample 5114301 | NCBI WGS metagenome assembly VYLL01 (sample SAMN12291809, study PRJNA351875) | freshwater metagenome | isolation source: freshwater lake | place: USA: Michigan, MSU2 Lake | collected 2011-08-16 | reverse complement strand
GAACATCATACAGTAGATATCTAAATCCAACCCAAATCTCAAAAATAAACAGCCTAATAAATGTCCATTAAAGACTATCGTCTAAAAACCAGCCTAATAAATGTCCATTACTCCAACGAATACTACATTGTTAGCTTTGCGTGACATGTCAACTCCCTTGCTATTGTTTATTTTTGCTTCATGTTACGACTTTCTGCGCTACTGACTTTCTGCCTCTTTGCGAACACTGCGCGCGCTCAAATCCGACTAGATCGGCTTGAGATTCTGTCAAAGCAGGAGTACAAGATAATTGGTTCAGATATTTTGGTGGCTGATACGTTGGTTATGAGGGACTCCTCTCGTATAATACTCAATCAAGATGTAAAAGAAAACATCATTAATGCCAAGGTGGTAATTGTTGGAAACGGATGTGTTATTAGCGGGCGCGGAAAAAATGGAACGTCAGGAAAGACAGGCGCAGTTGGCAGAGGGCAAAGTGCGCCATGCCGCAACGGTAACAATGGAAAAGACGGTGAAGTGGGAAAACCGGGGATTGATGGGCTTAACTTATCATTTTACTTCAATAGCCTAAAAATTGATGGCGTTTTGACGATCGACTTGAACGGTGGTGATGGGGGAAGTGGGGGAAAAGGGGGAAAAGGTGGCGATGGGGGATCGGGAACCCAAGTTTGTAAAGGGGGAAATGGCGGAAATGGCGGAAATGGTGGAAACGGAGCCTCAGGAGGAAATGGTGGCATCGTTAAAGTTACTTGCAAAACATGCACCGACCTGTATACACTTCAAGGGACAAAACTTCTATTTAAGAATTATGGTGGCTTTGCTGGTGCTGGGGGAATTGGGGGAATTGGCGGGCAGGCAGGCTTAGGACCAAAAGACGGAAAAAATGGGAAGCGCGGAATCGCTGGCCTGGATGGGATAGTTGGAAAAGCAGGAGCTTTTACGATCGAACAAAAATAAGTGCATGCAACGAAAATGGTTACGTAAAACGATCCCTGCCTATGAGGAAATCGAAACGCTTAGCCAATTGATCAATGTTAATGCTTCTTTAATAACTGTTTTATTGCAGCGAGGCATAAACAGCTTTGACCTGGCCAAAAAATTTTTTCGCCCTTCTTTAGCGGAACTTCATAGCCCGTTTCTGTTGACGGACATGGAAAAAGCCATAATCAGATTAAACGATGCTATCACGCACGATGAGAAAATCTTGATCTATGGAGACTATGATGTGGATGGAACAACAGCTGTTGCCTTAGTGTACAGTTATCTTAGGAGCTTCTATCCGAACTGCGATTTTTACATTCCTGATCGTCACACAGAGGGCTACGGAGTTTCAGAAGCGGGTATAAAGTGGGCAGAAGAAAATGGATTTCGCCTAATCATCGCATTGGACCTTGGCGTTAAAGCGATTGACGCAGTCGTTTTAGCAACGGAGAAAAAAATAGATTTTATTATCTGTGATCACCACTTACCCGGAACAAATATTCCCAATGCCATTGCCGTGCTTGATCCAAAAAGAAGTGATTGCAACTATCCTTTTAAAGAGCTCAGTGGATGTGGACTGGGGTTTAAATTAATGCAGGCCTATGCACAATCGTATAGAAAGGAAGAGGAGCTAAATGAATACCTTGATTTGGTTGCAGTTAGTATAGCCTCCGACATTGTTCCCATCGTAGACGAAAACCGAATTCTGGTTCATTTCGGGCTGCAGAAATTAAACGAGCGCCCGCGGCCCGGGTTAAAAGCGCTGAAAGACATCGCAGCTGCCAAAGGTGACTTGGATGTCACTGGGGTAGTTTTTACCCTCGGTCCACGCATAAATGCGGCCGGGCGTGTAGCTCATGCACGCGGAGCTGTTGAACTCTTAATTTCAAAGACAGAAGACGAGGCGAATCAATTAGCAGAAAAAATTAATCTTAAGAACAACCTTCGAAGAGAGTACGATCTTTCCATCACCGATGAAGCCCTCGCTATGATTGATGGTGATGAAAAGCTCAGAAGGGCAAAATCTACGGTGCTTTTTAAAAATACATGGCACAAAGGAGTAATTGGCATAGTTGCTGCTAGGTGTGTGGAAAAGTATTACCGCCCTACCGTGATCCTCACTGAATCAAATGATAAAATTACAGGCTCGGCCCGCTCCGTAAAAGACTTTGACCTGTATGAAGCGATCAGTGCCTGCAGCGACTTGCTTGACAAGTTTGGTGGCCACAAATATGCCGCAGGACTTACGATGGATAAAAGCAATTTGGTGGCGTTTCAACAACGGTTTGAAGAGGTGGTATCACAAACTATCACCGAAGAAATGCTAATGCCCGTTGTTGAAATTGATATTCCCATTCAGTTTGATTCCATGAATGACAAATTCAATAACATTCTCAAGCAAATGGCACCCTTTGGCCCAGAAAATCAAAAGCCGGTTTTTGAAGCTAAAAATGTTTTTGTGGAAAGTAATCTCGCCAATTTCAAAGAAAGGCACCTCCGCTTTTCGGCTGGGCAAGAGGGGAACAAAAGTATATTCAATGTGGTTGGTTTTGACATGATTCAATTTTACGACCAATTGACACGCGGTGGATTTTTCAACATGGCCTTTACACTGGAGGAAAATACCTACAATGGCACGACTACTCTTCAACTCCGAATCAAAGACCTAATTTTTGAATGACATGATATTGAGAGCAGAGAATTTATTGAAAAAATATAAAAAGCGAACTGTGGTGAACAATGTCTCGGTGCAGGTCTCGCAGGGGGAGATTGTAGGATTGCTCGGTCCAAATGGTGCGGGCAAAACAACCAGCTTTTATATGATTGTGGGGTTGATCAAACCGAACGAGGGGAATATTTTTTTGAATGATGAAAACATCACAGACTTGCCGATGTATCAACGTGCCAAACGTGGTATTGGATACTTAGCACAAGAGGCATCTGTCTTCCGCACTCTTTCTGTAGAAGAAAATATACTTGCTCCTCTTGAGATGCGCGATATGAGTAAGAAAGATCGCCTCGAAAAAGTGGAAACGTTGCTGGAGGAATTCAGCCTTACCCATGTTCGAAAAAATCTCGGGATGGTGCTCTCAGGGGGTGAACGAAGAAGGACAGAGATTGCACGAGCGCTAGCGGTCGACCCCAGTTTCGTTTTGTTGGATGAACCATTCGCGGGAGTTGATCCCATTGCTGTGGAAGAGATTCAAGGAATCGTCTCTAAACTTAAAAAGAGAAACATCGGAATCATTATCAGTGATCACAATGTAGATGAAACATTAGCGATTACCGATCGTGCTTATCTGATGGTGGAAGGAAAATTATTTAAAGCCGGCACAGCCCAAGAATTGGCTGATGATCCACTTGTTAGAAAAGTTTATCTGGGGCAGAATTTTCAGTTGAAGAGAGCGCGGGTGGACAATTAGTATTGGATTTAGAACTATCGTTTCCAAACTCTGTAGACAACTCTTACATCCGTAAAATCAGCTACCTGCTTATGTGCTTTTAGGTTTACACCCACACTCCATCGTGGCAAAAAGGAATATTGTAAACCCCAACGATGATACACTAAATCATTGTTGTATTGACCTAGCAGATAAATTCCGATTTGCTGGCTGAAGATAAACCGCCCCATCAAAAACTCATGACCCGCTAACAATCCGCTGCGCATACCACCAGATTGAATTGACTCGCTGAATAAACGTTCTATCAAAAATTGATCTTGATAAATTTCAATAGCTGCCGTCCAGGCGTGGAGACGACTGACCTGTTTGCTAGCGAGAAAGCTTATTCCCACAATTGGTTCATACATTCGAACTTCTTTGATGTTCCCTCCTTTGACAATGCCGAATAATCCCATATCAAATCGTAAGCTCCGATGGGTTTTGCTGATCTCTTTTGTGCGTTCATACTTTTGAAGTGTCAAGCCCTTAGGTGAATACTCAACGCCCAGTCCAGCAGTTGGCCAATTGATTCCCAGATTTGGTTCACGCAACCCGCCATTTGAAACATGTTGATATTCGGCTGATAAGTTAATCCCCCACGCGCTATTCAACTGCCAGCGCAAGCCCACACCTAATGCAAGGTAGGCGCTCACTGGAAGGCTATACGATTTATTCGTTGGATTGTTGATGGGGTCAGAAGGATTTGAAAGAATAGCCGCGCCAATAGAAACTTTTGGATAGAAACTTAAACGGCTGCTCATCATAAAATGAGGTTCTAAAGAATAGGCGACATTGACGCCACGCCCTAAAATAGAATTGTCAAAATCATAAAATGCAAGAAGTAGACTTTGCCGTGGGAAACAATTGTATTGATCCAGAATTTGTTTATCCGTACGCTGCCAATTGAATGTGGTAGTGATGCCTCGAGGAAAAGAGTTGGCCGTATTTTCAACATCGTTCGAGTGGGCAAATACAAATCCGTAATTTGCCTGCAAGCCATAGTTGAAAAGAGCTTTGCTTTTTAGGGAATCTTGTGCAAAAACAGTCCTGCAGATTAATGATATAGCAAAAAGTGAATTAAGTATTCTTCTCGTTTTCATTTGGGTTTCCCTGCAATCCTCCGGTATGCAAAACTAATAACGTTGATCCCTTTTTGAAAAAACCTTTTTTTATCAAATCAAGAACACCAAAAAACATCTTGCTGGTGTAAACAATATCCAATGGAAGCTGGTGAATATGATTAGTATCTACTATGAATTTTTTTAATTCTGAAGTGGCCTTTCCATATCCTCCAAAATGATAGTCAGAATTTACAGACCAGTTAGTTTTTTCAGGGGAAGTCATTCTCCTAATTTCCTCTACCAAGAATTCTCCGCCTTTCAAAGAAGAGAATCCAATAAGTTTTTTTGATGAATTCATCCCTTCAATCATTCCAGCCATCGTTCCACCCGTCCCAATCGACAAACACAAATAATCAAAATCAATTTCATTGTTAAGTTGAGCGGCAAACTCTGCACAACCTTTCACGGCAAATTCATTTGTCCCGCCCTCAGGGATTAAATATAAATTACCGAACTGATCACGAAGTTGGGTGATAGAATCCAACTCTGCTTTTTTTCTGTATGCTTCCCGTGAAATGTAATGCAACTTCATTCCGCAGCTTTCCGCGAAAGCGAGCGTATGGTTTAACGGCAAAGTCTCTTCACCTCGAATGATGCCAATGGTTTTTAATCCCAGTTCTCTTCCCGCGGCAGCGGTAGCAAAAATGTGATTGGAATAGGCTCCTCCAAAGGTTAAAAGCGTATCATGGCCTTGTCGCAGCGCGTCTTCCAGGTTATACTTCAGCTTCCACCATTTATTGCCCGAAACGAAAGCGTGGTTAAGATCCTCGCGCTTCACTAACACACGGACACCATGCTGCTCAAATAACTGGCTTTTTAATTCTTGAATAGGTGCTTTTGAGTAATTTATCAAGGTTATCTAACTTAGAAATACTAATATTTTTAGTAATATTGGTTTATGGCGGATGACTATTTTAAGGGACGAGGATCGCAGATCAAAAGTGGAAATAAATTCCTGAAGGCTCAGTATGTTACTGACCACATCGAAGGCCTGGACGAGCCTTTGTTAGAAAACCCGAAGACACAAATCTTTCAAGAAACACCAAAAAAGATTTTGAATCGGGTAGATAGCCCTGACCTGGGCTTTGGCTACTCGATGAATCCGTATCAAGGGTGCGAGCATGGCTGTGTTTACTGCTATGCCCGCAACACGCACGAATATTACGGATTTAGTGCAGGGCTAGATTTTGAAAGCAAAATTATTGTCAAGAAAAATGCGGCTCGATTATTAGAACAAGAACTGTTAAAGCCCGGTTGGAATGCGGTGCCCATCATGCTAAGTGGCAACACCGATTGCTATCAGCCTCAAGAGAAAAAATTTGAAATCACTCGCAGTATGCTCAAAGTACTGGCTCAATATCGACATCCTGTTAGCATCATTTCTAAAAATAGTTTGGTGCTGCGTGACTTAGATATCTTGCAAGATTTGGCAGTTGACAATTTGGTGCACGTTTACATCTCCATCACAACTTTAGATGAAGAGCTGCGGAGAACATTGGAGCCACGAACAGTGAGTGGGCTCAAACGATTAAAAACGGTTGAAGCGCTGGCCTCAGCGAATATTCCTGTTGGCATCATGAATGCGCCCATAATTCCCGGACTCAACCATCACGAAATCCCGGCTATCTTAAAAGCGGCCTCAGAGCATGGCGCATTAAATGCGGGCATGACCATCGTGCGATTGAATGGATCCATCAGTATTCTATTCGAAGACTGGCTACGGAAAAATTTCCCCGATCGATTTGACAAAGTATGGAATCAAATCTGTTCGCTACATGATGGCAATGTCAATGATTCGCAATTTGGAAGACGGATGCGAGGAGAAGGAAATATTGCTGATGCCATCCACCAACTGTTTCGCTCGTCCAAGAAAAAATATTTTGCTGGAAAAACAATGCCTGTTTATGACCTCACAAAATTTAGGAAAGGTGGTATGATGAGCTTGTTTTGATTAAAAAGTGTACACAATTACGTACATTTGAAATAAATTGTAAACAATGAAAACGGCAACTGTTACTGAGTTTAGAAAAAAAATGAAGGGGCACCTTCATCAATTAGAGATGGATCAAGACATCTTGATATTATCTGGCGCTAAGAAAAAAGACTTTGTGGTTCTAACGTTGGAGCAATTTAATGCGATGGAGGAAACCGCTCACTTACTCTCTACACCAGCTAATGCAAATCATTTGTTGGAAAGCATAAAACAAGACCGGGCGGGAAAAGCTGTACGTAGAACACTGAAATTAATGACGTCAAAACCTTCTGCTACTAAAAAGCAAAAAACCAAAGTCAAAGAATAGGTAATGAACATAGAGTTCACACCAAATGGATGGGAAGATTACTTGTTTTGGTACAAAAATGATCATGCTGTTTTAGACAAAGTGAATGATCTAATCAAAGAAATTACCAGAGATCCTTTTAAAGGAATTGGTAAACCAGAAGCCTTACGCGGGAATCTTGCCGGATATTGGTCTCGAAGAATTACAGGCGAACACAGATTAGTTTATAGAGTGCACGGCACAAAGTCGCATCAAACTTTGACAATTGTTAAAACTCGTTTTCATTATTGATAATCTACCCATTATCTCTTTCGCTTCTCCAAGAAAAAATATTTTGCTGGAAAGACAATGCGCGTTATTGACCTGACGAGATTTAGAAAATGTGGAAACTTGAGTTTGTTTAAGAAATTGATTTTATCACAAACGGTCTCACTATCAAAAAATCATCGAAAACCCTTCGCTTGTTGACTTTTTCTCACCTGCTGTTTTTGATTTGTTATAAGCAGTTATCTGTGCAGAAAGCTCCTTGACATGTTGCTCTGCCATGAATTGAATAAATGGCTCCAGGTTTTCTTGTTCGCGCGATTGCGTGATCGCTGAAATATATGCAGCGCGGTCTGCTGCATTTACTAGGGTGAGTGGTTGCTGATGATACGCCTGAATATAATTCATCAACAGGCGGGATGTACGCCCGTTGCCATCCGTAAACGGGTGAATACTCACCAGATCGAAATGTGCGGTAAATGATAAACGAAGAACTTCCTCCGTTGTGCGAAGTTGATTGATGTGATTGTTGATTTGATGTATCAGTTTCTCAATCAATGATGGAATTTTGGCTGCATCTACAAAATAATGTCCTCCGGCTGTTACTGGTACTTTTCTAAAATCACCTTTTGTTTCATCTGTAGTGCCAAGGACAGAGGAAACTGTTTTTCCGGTTCTCCGCATCACCTTAGCAACAATCTCTTGTAACAAAGGCCCCGTAAAAGTTCTGCGCTTTACAGCTTGATCCAACACAAACTCCAATGCCTCCTGGTGATCGAGCACCATGTTTTGATGATCGATGGGCTTGCCCCCAATCGAAGAGCCTTTTTCGAGTAAAGTGTTGGTTTCTTCTTGCGTGAGAGTAGATCCCTCAATTTTCGTTGAATGATGCGTGATGGCATACAGACTAAATTGGCTAGAATTAATAGCTATCGCGGCTGTCTTGCGATACAGGTCGCTCAATCGTTCAATGTCATTCCATATCAATGGAGAATTCTGCATTTTCAAATTTACGAAAAGTGCAGCATCATCCATCATGTCTCAATGACTTTACCGGATTAGAAAGCGAAGCCTTCAAGGATTCATAGCCAACCGTAATCAAGGTGATCAGTATGATGAGTCCTACTGCTCCACTAAAAACCCACACCGACAAACTAGTTTTGTAGACAAAACTGGATAACCATTGACTTGATAGATAATAGGCTATAGGTATAGCAATCACACAGGCTATTAACAACAACTTGGCAAAGACAGAGAGTAACAGGAACAAAATTTGCAAACTACTTGCTCCCATACTTTTACGAATACCAATCTCTTTGGTGCGTTGTTCTGACATGAAAGAAGCCAAGCCGTACAATCCCACACAGGTGATAAGAATGGCCAACCATGAAAACTTCTCTGTCAGGTTTGCCACTTTTGTTTCGTTCTCGTACATGCGGCCAAACTCCTCGTCTACAAACCAATAATCAAAACCATATTGAGGAAAGTTGCTTTTCCATGTCTTCTCCATGAATGCAATTTTTTCTTGCATTTTGCCTGCCGGCAAACGAACGTGAATGATGCGATCAAAGGAGTGAGGCTTGGGCGAAATCGCCAGCGGCTCTATCTTCTTTCTCATCGATTGATAAGGAAAATCCTCCACTACTCCAATTACAATGCCTGTAATCGGGGCCTTGGTAGTATCGGGTGCTTGGTAGCCCATCACATAGTCAGGTCTAACAATCGTTTTGCCAACTGCCTCTTGCGGAGTTAGTTTCAGGATTTTTAAAGCAGACTCGTTGAGCAACACGGCCATTGAGTCGGCCATGTTTTTTGAGTCAAAATCTCGTTCAGCAATTATCTTTAGCCCAAATGTCTTTGGAAAATCAAAATCGCCATTCAATTGAAACCATTCATGCTTGTCTTCATTGATTTCAGGAAATTGCATTTGCATCCCGATTGGACCGAAAAAATCCAGGCGTGGCAAATGATTGGCAAGCGTGACATCTTGGATCTGAGGATCGGATAACAATTGATTTTTGAAAGTCAAATATTGCTGGTCGGTGGCGCCCCCATTAAATCCGCCATATCGAATAGACACGATTTGCTTTCCGGCTTCATTTAATTTAGAGTTTTTCAACAAATCCATCTGCCGAACGATAATGACTGTGCCGGTCAACAAGGTAACAGCCACAACAAATTGTAATGTTGTTAGAAATTGCCGAAAAATAGTGGAGCCTTTGCCAAAGGCAAACTTTCCCTTTAATACAGAAGCTGGCTGAAACCCAGAAACAAACAAGGCTGGATAGCTACCGGCCAAAAGCGTTACAAACAAAATCACCCCAAAGATGATCAGCAGCATCGGACCATTGAGTACATGTGAAAGTGAAAATGTTTTTCCCGTAAGCTGATTGAACTGCGGTGTTAAGAAGATAACCAACAATACAGCAATTACTCCTGAAATCAACACGAGCACGAAAGACTCCATCATAAATTGAAAAAACAACTGTGGTCGGATTCCCCCGAAAGTTTTTCGCAACCCAATTTCACGCGCCCGGCTCGCAGATTTGGCGGTTGAGAGATTAATATAATTGATGCAGGCTACTATAAGAATCAACAACGCAATCGTAATGAACACATACATGTAATTGATATCAGCTGTTTTATGATCAATGGTCCAATCCATCTCTTTATCAAAACGAATATCCGTAATCTTCCGGATGACAGGGGTGAATTTGATATCCCATTTATTTTTAGCTATAATTTCATTCGCACGCTTTTGAAGATCTGCTTTGATCAACGGAATTTTGTTCGGATCCTCACACACAAAATACGATTGAGTCCAAAAACCATTATTCCCATCGCCCATAGCAGTCCCTAGTATATTCTCGAGGTCTTTGATGTAGGGCTTAAGTGCTAAAATATTCGCGATGTACTTCGGGTTCACATGTGAATTGGATGGCAAATCTTTCATGACTGCCGTTACAATCATCTCCACATTTTCTCCATTGGTTGCCTGATGTGAAACGGTGACTGTTTTATTGATAGGGTCTTCACTACCAAATAACTCTTTGGCCGATGATTCTGTGAGGATAAGTGAGTTGATTTCTTTAAGTGGTTGCTTTGCCGCACCTCTTAATATTGGGCTATAGATCAAATCAGTGATAGACGATTCCGCCCAAATAATATCTTCGGTAAGGATGATTCTCTCTTTTGCAGTGTAATTGATACTGGTTGGCATCCCCCAGGAAGCATAGCTGGTAATGCCTTTGATGCCACCATAGTTGGCAAGAATATAGTTATCCCAACCAGCTGGCGCATATGGCGCGGCTTCCGTGTTTCCATTTGGAAATTGGACTTTATAACCCATGCGATAGGTACTCGCTGCATCGGGATGCATAGTGTCGAAGGTGAGCTCATCGTTTACATACAACAGAATAAAGAGAGCCGAGGCAAGCCCAACAGCCAACCCAAACATATTCACAAGTGCATATCCGCGTTGGCGCATGATATTGCGAAACGCGAGTAGGAAGTAATTGAAAATCATAGTTGGGCGTTATTAGAGGATATATTGCTGAACGAAAAAGTTGAGTTTGCATTGTAAAGTACGCTGAATAACTAATGTGGTTTCCAGTCGGCCCTAAGATGTTACAATCCGTGACAACTAATTACAAAAAAATCTAAGCCCATGTCCAGAGACTCTTTCCATTCAAGCTTGCAGCCATCGTACTCGCCTCTTCCACATCATCAGTTATCGAAGTTTTTTGTACCTTTGATCCACGTTGAAACGCTTTTTGGCCATATCGTTGCTTGCTTTCTATCTCAATTCCTATACGGAGGTGCATGAGGTTTTTCGCCTACCCATTTTATTTGAGCATTTTGTCGAACACAAAACGTTGGTGGCTGATCTAAGTTTCTGGGATTTTTTAAAGATGCACTATGAGAGCGATGTCAATCATGACACCACTGATGAGCAGCTTCCTTTTAAAGTGCCCGGTCATTCGTTTATTGCGATCTCGATGGTATTGCCCACCTTGAAAATAAGTCTAACTGAAGCAACTCCAAGTGCCACGTTGAGTTATACGTTCGATTACAAGGAATCTTTCTTCTCTTCTTCGCTGCAGGCCATCTTTCAGCCTCCTAAACTAGCGTAACAATCTTCTTTTTTTAGCGCGGGATTCATTTTTGTGAATGCTCGCTACTTATTCCATTTTCTCATTTAATTTTTTTCAAATGCTTAACAGCATCATCTCTTTCTCCATCAAGAATAAAGTTGTCGTAGGAATGCTTACGTTGGCGTTGATCATTTGGGGAAGCTATTCGCTTACTCAACTTCCCATTGATGCCGTTCCTGACATTACCAATAATCAGGTACAGGTGCTCACTGTTTCGCCCTCACTTGCAGCACCCGAAATAGAAAGACTTGTCACTTTTCCTATCGAACAAACAATGGCCACTATTGCTGGCATTACCGAGATGCGTTCCTTTTCACGCTTCGGCCTTTCAGTTGTCACGATTGTTTTCACCGATAACACCGATGTGTACTGGGCGCGGCAACAAGTCAACGAACGACTCTCCGCTGCCAAAAGCGCCATTCCTCCTGGTGCGGGCAATCCTGAGTTAGCACCACTTTCTACTGGGTTAAGCGAGATCTACCAATACATACTTCGTCCTAAAAAAGGATATGAAGAGAAATTTGATGCAACCGAATTACGAACTATTCAAGATTGGATTGTGCGCAGACAATTGTTGGGAACCGAAGGTGTTGCGGATGTAAGCAGCTTTGGTGGTCATGTAAAACAATATGAGATCGCGCTAGATCCTGAAAAGCTTCGAAGCATGAACATCAGTTTCAGCGAACTATTTCTAGCGCTTGAAAGAAACAATCAAAATACGGGTGGGGCATACATTGATAAAAAGCCCTATGCTTATTTCATTCGCAGTGAAGGGTTAGTTGAAAATCTGGAAGACATTGAAAAAATTGTTATTAAAAATTCTCCAAGTGGTCTACCCGTGCTTGTGAGAAACGTAGCTGCCGTTCGCTATGGACATGCCATGCGCTATGGTGCCATGACCTACAATGACAAGGGAGAAGTGGTAGGAGCGCTCGTTTTAATGTTGAAGGGAGCGAATTCCTCATTGGTAATTGGAAAGGTGAAAGAGCGGATTGAACAAATAAGAAAGACGTTGCCGGAAGGCGTAGAGATTGAGCCGTTTCTAGATCGCACGAAATTAGTGAACAACGCCATTAGCACGGTAACAAAAAACCTGGCGGAAGGAGCATTGATCGTCATCTTCGTATTGGTCTTGTTATTGGGCAATCTGCGGGCAGGTCTTGTAGTCGCTTCCGTAATTCCACTGGCCATGCTTTTCGCGATTAGTCTAATGAATTTATTTGGTGTCTCCGGAAATCTCATGAGCTTGGGTGCAATCGATTTTGGATTAATTGTCGATGGCGCTGTAATCATTGTGGAAGCTACCCTACACCACTTGGCCGCATCAGGATTAGTTCGAACCCTTACGCAGAAAGAAATGGATGAAGAAGTTCATCATTCCGCTAATAGCATGATGCACTCAGCATCATTCGGGCAAATCATCATTCTGATCGTTTATCTTCCTATTCTTTCATTGGTTGGTATTGAAGGAAAAATGTTTGGGCCGATGGCCCAAACAGTAGCTTTTGCCATTGTAGGCGCCTTAGTGCTTTCGCTTACCTATGTCCCCATGGTTTCATCTCTGGTCCTAAGTAAAAAAACTGGCCACAAGAAAAACATTTCCGATCGCATCATTCAGTTCTTTCATCGGCTCTACAAACCCTCGATTGAATTTGCATTGAAAAAGAGGGCATTAGTAGTTGGTAGCTCAATCGCTGTCTTGATTGCCAGTATTTTTGTGTTCCTTCAACTGGGCGGTGAATTTATACCAACTTTAGATGAAGGCGATTTTGCCGTTGAGACCCGATTGCTAACAGGAAGTTCGCTGACTCAGATGATAGAAACAACTCAGAAGAGTTCGCGCATTTTGTTGGACAATTTTCCGGAAGTAAAAGAAGTGATTGGTAAAATTGGTACCTCAGAAATACCAACAGATCCCATGCCAATTGAAGCAAGTGATTTGATCATCGTGTTAAAAGACAAAGACGAGTGGACAAGTGCAAGTTCGCGTGACGAGCTGGCCGATAAAATGTCTAAAAAATTAGAGGAAGAAATGCCCGGTGTGTTGTATGGTTTTCAGCAGCCTATACAAATGCGCTTTAATGAACTGATGACAGGCGCGAGGCAAGATGTGGTAATCAAAATTTATGGGGAAGATTTAGCGCTGCTGGCTTCTTACGCAGCGCAGATTGGAAAAATCGCCAGGCAGGTAGAGGGGGCTCAAGATGTATACATAGAACCAATCGGTGGATTGCCCCAATACGTGGTTAAATTCGATCGCAATAAACTAGCTCAGTTTGGATTAAGCGTAGATGAAGTAAACAGAGTATTGCGCGCTGGATTTTCTGGCGATGTTGCCGGCATGGTTTACGAAAAGGAAAAACGGTTTGAGCTGGTTGTTCGGTTAGATGAAAAGAAGCGACAAGGGATTGAAGATATCAAAGGTCTCTATGTTACCACAGCATTGGGCAAACAAATACCCTTGGAACAATTAGCCACCATTGAGCTGAGTTCCGGAATCAATCAAATTCAACGCGATGATGCGAAGCGAAGGATTGCTGTCGGTTTTAATATTCGGGGTCGTGATGTGCAGACCATTGTAAAAGAGTTGGATGGCAAGATCAACACCCAGCTGAAATTTGAGCCCGGTTATTTTTTAAAGTATGGAGGCTCATTTAAAAATTTAGAGGAAGCAAAGCAGCGATTGTTGGTGGCCGTGCCGTTAGCATTGGCGCTGATATTCTTACTACTCTACTTCACCTTCCATTCGTTCAAACAAGGGCTATTGATATTCACTGCCATTCCTCTCTCTGCTATTGGTGGAATTTTCGCCTTGTGGATCAGAAATATGCCGTTTAGTATTTCTGCAGGTGTTGGTTTTATCGCTTTGTTTGGAGTAGCTGTATTGAACGGAATCGTGTTGATAGCGGAGTTCAATCGCTTGAAAAAAGCAGGAGATTTGACACTTCGTGAAATTGTATTGAAGGGAACAGAAGTAAGACTGCGACCTGTATTAATGACAGCGCTTGTTGCTTCGCTTGGCTTCCTACCAATGGCTTTGTCCAATGGCTCGGGCGCAGAAGTGCAACGGCCACTGGCAACAGTGGTAATTGGAGGACTCATCACCGCTACACTTTTAACGCTAGTCGTTCTGCCAATACTCTACACCTATTTTGAAAAAGAAGAACGTTCAACACAAATCAATTGAAATCATGAAATTCCACATCCAGCATTTAAAATTCATCATTTTCATATTTACCCCTTTTTCTCTTTGGGCTCAATTGATAAGTCAAGAAGAAGCTGTTCAAATCGCTCTCAAAAACAACCAGCTAATTAAATCAGCTGAGTTTAGCATAGACTATTACAAAGAGTTAAAAAAAACAGGAACGGATATTGGGAAACTTTCTGCCGTTTGGATGCGTGGACAATACAACTCCTTACAGCAAGACAACAATTTAAATTTAATGCAGACCATTCCGTTTCCCACCACGCTGGCGAATCAAGTTCGGCTAGGAAAAGAGCAAGTTATAGGCGGGCAAAAGAATCTGGTCAATATTCAGAATGAAATTGCTTTTCAGGTAAAAACGATCTACGAACAATTACTCTATCAGGATGCCCTGCAAAGTTTGTTGCTTTCTCAAGATAGTCTTTACCAAGACTTTGCTCGAGCTTCTTCGGTTCGCTATAAAACGGGAGAAAGCAATTTGCTCGAGAAAACCACTGCAGAAACACAGTCTTTCGAGATAAAAAATACCCTGATTGTGAATGAGGCAGACATTAAAATCTCTGCTACTCACCTACAGGCCTTACTAAAAGCCGAAATGCCCATTTACAATTCTGAAAAGATTGCCAAACGTGCACTTCCACAAAATCTCGATACCGTTTCTTTAAAAAGTAATCCTCAACTAAATCTTTTGCAACAACAGGTGATTATTAACGCGCGCATAAAAAGTGTGGAAAAAAGTAAAGTTCTGCCGGACCTGACCGTAGGCTATTTCGCACAGAGTCTCACCGGTTTTCAAAATATTGATGGGGTAGACACCTATTTCCCAAGCAGCAAGGTTTTTCAGGGATTTGAGTTGGGATTAAGTATCCCTTTGTGGATCGGACCTCATCTTGCACGAGCCCGTGCGGCCTCCTTTCAAGAAGAAGTCTCCAGAAAAAATACGGAGTATTTTCAGACGACCTTACAGGGAAACTATACTCAAGCGCTGCGCGAGCTGGAAAAAAATCTGGCTAGCCTCACTTATTATGAATCCAGCGCCTTGAAAAATGCGGATTTGTTAATAACGCAGTCACGCAAAGCATATCGGGGAGGAGAAATCGGATATATCGAGTACCTGCAATCTTTAAAAACAGCTTTGTCAATCAAAAATAACTATCTTCTATCTCTCACCCAGTACAATCAATCCATCATCAAAATAGAATTCCTTCTTGGAAAATTTTAAATCAAAACTAAAATGAAAAATAGAATAAGACTCCTTTTACTACTTACTGTGTTTTGGGCTGCTTGTTCCAAAAAGGACAAAAGCACAGAAACAACCACTGCACAGCCCACGGAGATCGCTCATGTAAGTCTCTCACAAGAACAGCAAAAGCTATTGGGGATTGTGTTAGGTCAGCCTATACTGCGGAGCATGAATGGCACGTTAAAAGCCAATGGCATGTTGGATGTGCCTCCACAAAATATGGTGACGGTCTCGGCTCCTTTGGGGGGATTTGTAAAGTCTACCGAACTCCTCCAAGGTATGAAAGTAAAAAAAGGTCAGACAGTTATCGTGCTGCAACATCCTGACTACATACAGTTACAAGAAGATTACTTGACCAGTAAAAATCAACTAGAGTTTTTGGATCTTGAGTACAAACGCCAAGAAGAACTATCAAAAGAAAACGTGACAGCCGCAAAAGCGCTTCAGCAGGCTAAGTCAAATTACTTTGGAACCAAGGCAAAAGTACAGGGGCTTAGAGCCAAGCTCAAATTAATCAATATCAATCCACAAGAACTTGAGAATGGCGAAATTCAAAATACGATCAGCATCCCTTCGCCTATCTCGGGTTTTGTGACTGAAGTAAACGTGAACATTGGAATGCACGTTAATCCAACAGATGTATTGTTCAAAATTATTGATACCGAACACCTTCATGCCGAAGCGCAGGTATTTGAAAAAGATGTCCCTCGTCTAAAAATTGGGCAACTGGTTAGGGTATACCTATCCAACGAAAGTAAAGAGCGATTAGCTAAGGTTTTTTTGATCGGCAAGGAAATTACAGCAGAAAGAACTGTGCGTGTACATTGCCATTTGGAAGGAGAAGACCCTTCGTTAATACCGGGGCTGTATTTTAAGGCATTGATTGAAACAGATCCACAACAAGTTACAACCTTACCCAACGAGGCGGTAGTAGATTTTGAAAATAAACAATACGTGTTTGTTGAGCAAAAAGCAGGTGCACTTGAATACGAAATGATAGAAATCAGCAAACTAAAGTCTGAAGAAGACTTTACCGAAGTGGCTTTACCTTCTTCCATTGCCGGCAGAAAAATTGTGTTGAAGGGCACTTACGCGCTTTTATCGATATTGAAAAATACGGAAGAGTGAAAAAAGCCAAAGGCATTTGCTAAATTGGAGTTGGTAAATATTGTTCAAATGAAAAAACATTTTCTTGTTTGCTTGATTTTGTTAACGATTGGTAGTTGCGTTTTTGCGCAAAGCGGCAGATCATACGTGTTTGTTTTTCTACATACACGCAGTGATAAAGCGGAGTTGCCCAAAGAAGAAGTTGATAAAATTATGGCTGGCCACATGGCCAACACTAACAAAATGGCCAAAGAAGGCAAGCTGTTGGCCGCAGGCCCATTTGAAGGTGGGGGTGGGATTTTTATTTTCAACACGACTTCAGTCGAAGATGTGACAGAGTGGATGAAGGCTGATCCCGGAAATCAAGCTAATCGATGGAATTTGGAAAAACTTCTATACACACCACGCACCGGCTCCGTATGCTCAGTAAAGGAACCGTATGAAATGACTATGTATAGTTTTGTTCGGTACATACCCAATATTGCTAAGTTCAATGTGCAGGTAGCGCCCGAAACTTTTGGCAGGCATGATGAGTACTTGAAAGAAATCAAGAAAACAGGTAATGTCATTGCCGAGGGAACATTTGGGGAAAGTGAAGGAGGAATTCTCATTATGAAAGGGAAAGTGCAATCAGAAGTTATTGACAATGACCCAGCGGCCAGGGAAGGACTGTTAGAAACTTGGGTCAAGGATTTATATGTTGCTAAGGGATCGTTTTGTGAAAAATAAGAAGATAGCGTAATTTGCCTACACGTTATGATTCAAGAAACTCTTATCGATCCACCAAGAACTGCTATGGCTGTTTTCAAGATGATGCCGGAGGGCACTCTTGCAGAAGTAATCGAAAACCAATTTTATATGTCGCCTGCGCCAAACCCCTTTCATCAGCGGCTCTCAATGCGGTTATCCTCGTATATTTTTACTTACGTAGAAGCGCATGCTTTGGGTGAAGTTTTTCATGCTCCGACTGACTTGTTTCTAGATGAACATAGCAACGCGGTGCAACCTGATATATTTTTCTTTTCCCCAAAAAGTAATGTTGAAGTTGATATTGAAGGCGTTCATGGTTCTCCTGACTTGATTATAGAAATTTTATCCTCCGGAAATAAAAATCACGATCTGAAAACCAAAAAAGATTTATATGAAAAATTTGGTGTGAGAGAATACTGGGTGATCGACCCAGAAAACAAATTGGCGAAGGGGTTCGAATTAAAACAGAATGAATTTCAATCGTTGGGAAGTTTTAAAGGTCAGGTGAAATCAAATCTATTAAAAACCGTCTTTAGATTTTAAAACTACTCAGACACCACAACCGCTAGTCTATTGCCTTTGCTATTTAAAGACAACCGAGTAACTCCTGTGAGCAGTTCACTGCCAGATTTAATGCTTACTTCACTCCATTCTTTTTCGTTAAGTGGATCGATCGAATAGATTCTTGTCCCATCACTCATAATGATACGTCCCTGCGGAGTCCAACACAAATCTTCTCGCCCGGGTAAAGTTTTTGCAATTGTGGTAATTTCGGATGTTGCCGCATCCCACCTTTTTATGATCCATTCTAAATCAGAAATTTTATGTACAAAACTCATAGCCTTTTGATTCGGGATTTTGTGCAGCGATCTCCCTATCTTTTCTGCAATTACCTTATCTTCCTTCGTTTTTACATTATACAAATGAAGCGTTTGTGGTTCCCCCAATACAAACAAGAGTAATCGATCTTGGTCAATCCAAGCATGATAGCCAACAATTAAGTTATCGATTAAAACAGTAGGTTGTCCACCACCCACCGGGTACTTTCCTAAGTTCTGCGCACCATCATCGCGCTGAATTATACACGAAACAAAATGTTTGTCTGGGGTTAATGTAGGAGAGTATTCGCGTTCTGTCGTTTGAGTGAATGATCTTGTTTCGCCTTTTTCATAGTCATAACTCTTAATGTCAGAACGCCCGTCAGGATTGAAGGAGGAATAAAAAATGAGTGGTTGATCAGCATGAAACGAAGGCTGATTGTCATAGCCAACATGATTGGTAATGTTTTTCGGATTTGAAAGAACGAGCTTATCGTTTTTGATCGAAAGATCAAACAATAAAATTTCAGAGCCGGTTTGTGCAAGCCCCACTAGGCTACACAACTGAAATGCGAATGCAATAATGGTTTTCATAATTTCTAGTTACTTCTTCATGTACATATAATCCGTGGTCAATGCTAACAACGCTTTCACACCTGTTACAAATGATTTTTCGTCTATCATAAAATCGGCTGTATGGTGCACGGGTGCTTTCTCCAATTTTACATCGGTGGGATAGGCGCCAAGAAAAAAGAAAAGTCCGGGAGCTTTTTGTTGAAAGAAGGAAAAATCTTCGGCCATCGTTACTGCTGGTATTTGCATCACGTTTTCTTTTCCAGCCGCACGTTGCAGAGTGGGCGTCATCAATTGGGTTAAAGACGGATCGTTATAGGTCACGGGATAGCCGGTAGTTATGGTTGCCTCGGCATAAGCGCCAGAGGCCTCTGCAATTTTGGCTACCGTCTGCTTTATGTTTTCGTGCAGTTTCGTCCGCATCGCAACATCAAACGTACGAATGGTTCCCTCCATGGTGGCCACTTCAGGAATAATATTCCCGCGGTTGCCAGCATGCATACTGCCGATGGTGATGACTACACCGGCCTTTGTCAATTCCGTTTGTCGGCCCACTACGCCCTGCAGGCCCGTTATGATTTGGCTGGATACGTAAATCGGATCAACACCATCCCAGGGCGTAGCACCGTGCGCTCCCTTTCCAGTAACTTTTATCGACAAGCCGTCTACGGCTGCCATTAATCCTTCCGGCTTAAACGTAATTTTTCCACTTGGCGTAAGCGACTGAATGTGCAGCCCAAATACAACATCTACTTTGGGGTTCTCCATTACCCCTTCTTTTATCATCAGCTCTGCGCCTGATGTGCCATCGCTCGCAGGAGCTCCCTCCTCCGCAGGCTGAAAGAAAAATTTTACTGTGCCCTTGAGTTCGCTTTTATTCTTCGCCAGAATCTCAGCCACGGCCATCAAAATAGACATGTGTGCATCGTGGCCACAAGCATGCATCACACCGGTTTCTTGCCCGTTGAATAAAACTCTTTCTTTAGACGCATACGGTAAGCTGCTTCGTTCTGTAACTGGCAATGCATCCATGTCAGCGCGCAGCGCAATGACTGGACCCGGCTTTGCTCCCCTCAACAAACCAACAACGCCTGTTTTAGCTACGGGATACTGAACTTCTATGCCCAATGATTTAAGATGTGCTGCGATGTAGGCACCCGTCTTTATTTCCTGATTTGATAGTTCTGGATTTTGATGAAAATGCCTACGCCATTCTATTAATTTCGGCTCAATGGCTTTTGCTTCTTGTTCTATCTTTGCCTGTAGTTTAGGGTTGACCTGAGCAGCAGCAACGGAAGCCACTAACAAGAGTAAAAAAGCAAGTTTATTTCCCATGGTTTGTTTTAGCTGTAAGTGACGGTCAAGGTAGAAAAAACCAGTACTTTGCCCAACTAATTTGTATGGAGTGGATCAAAGTCTTTTCATCTGGTGAGGAAGCCCGCAAAAAGTTGACGGAAAACAAGCCGCAGTTATTGATTATTCGTGGACAAGCTATTTGTTTGGTGATGAGAGGCAGAGCTTTTTATGCGGTTGAAAACAAATGTTCGCACAATGGAGAGCAACTTCACAAGGGGGTAGTAAATTTTTTGGGTGAAGTTGTGTGCCCCTGGCACGGCTATCGTTTTAATATGAAAACCGGAAGAGAAACGGGTGAGCGATCCCGAGACCTGGCCATTTTCCCGGTCAAAGAAAATGACGAAGGGGTTTTTTTAGCTTTGTAACTATGATCCGAAAAATAAGTTGGCCTTTCCTGCTGATAGTTGTGTTTGCTTCTTGCCAAAAGTCAAAGACTGAAAAGTCGGCCTACCCAAATCATGTTGGTGATATTGCTTTCGATGAAAAAATTGATGATCCTAACTTTAAAGTTTGTACCACGGGAAGGATTCCTCAGTACTACGAATTTGGTAAAAGTCTTCAATTCAAAGGAGAGAAACCCGCCATTGACAAACATTTTGAAATTCTTAAACAGAATGAATCAACAGCAGAATCAGGTTACATTACGATTCGATTCGTTGTGAATTGTGAGGGGAAGACAGGGCGCTACAGAATTGAAGAAATGAATAACGACTACCAGCCTATGTCGTTTGACAAAAAATTGGTAGAGAAGATCTTGACTTTGACGAAAGAGTTAAGTGGTTGGATTGTCGGTGGAAATCCAGAGCAACCTGTTGACTACTATCAGTACCTGACTTTCAAAATCGAGGGAGGAAAATTAATTGAGATTATGCCATGACCAAGAGTATGCTGTCTGCCAGTCGACTTGTTTTTGTTTTTCTACTAACGTCACTCGCGTTGGTTGCTTTTGCCGAGCCTAACTGCAACGTCTATAAAATGGAGAATAATATGACATGCTATGAGGCGTGCGTACTGGCAACCACGGGCGGAGGGGAACAGGGATCCAGAAAATCTCAAGAGAAATTTGACAAAGCCATCGAGCAATGCCCCACATTGGATTATGCCTACATGGAAAAATCTGTGCCTTATTTGAAACGTGGCGACTTCGTAACGTGGAAGAAGTTGATCGACAAAGCGGTCGAATTGAACCCCACTCTTCATTTGGGCTATCGGGGTTGGTGTCGTTATCAGTTTTTGAGAGACTATCGAGGGGCCATCAAAGACTTCGAAAGATTAGATACCTTATTTCCTCATGACATTGGCTACTCACAAAATGGAGACTATCAACTAACGATCGTCAAAGCGCTTTGCTATAGTGCAATCGGTGAAAAAGGTAAAGCAATTCAAATCATAGAGTCTCAACTTTTTAAAAAAGGATATTCCCCGATGGTGTATGATTACCTCCACCTGGGTGTGCTAAAGATGGAAGCGGGCGACTTGAATGGAGGTATTGATTTTTTGACGAAGTCCATCGCCCTTAATGATTATCTGGCGGAACCCTACTATTATTTGGGACTAATCTATAAATCCAAAAATCTTAAAGTAGAATACAAAACCGCTATGGAAAAAGCAAAAGCCTATTACCTGAAGGGATACAAACGATTTGATCCGTATACTCACCCGATGCACAAAGTGTATTTGAGTGATATTGATCGTGAGCTTTCCATTGCCCAAACATTCTGATGGCTAATTTATTCAAAACAATAGCTTGCTCGTTCACGCGTTATTCGTGCGTAACCTTTATGTTCTTGAAATTCTTGTTTGCTTTTCTTGTAATGAGCCCTTTTCTGAGCCTTGCTCAGCTCTCTGTGGAAGAGTCTGAGCTAATGGCACGAATGGCGCCCAAAAACACCATCCCCACCGAACTTATTTCTACCCGCTCGGTGGTTGTTTACCAAAACACTTTTACTCCGAAGGAGTTGCAAGAAGCACACACCTTTTTTCAACAAACAGGCATAGATGCCGTTGCTTATTTTGATGTAGCCCGTTTACTGGCGGGACATGAAAATAGAAGGGCCTATGCGGCCAACCTGTTGTCTAGGGGAATAAAATATTTGATCCTATTTCAAAAGAATGAAAAAGGGTACCGATTTACGTTTTGCCCGTTCAATGGCAAACAAGACTTTGTCGACAACAACAGTGTGGTGTGGGAACAGGAGAACGCATCATTGAACGAACTGCTGAAGACCATCTATCGTTTTGCCGTGAGTAATTTAAAGAAGACAAATTTTCTTATCAATGACCTTCCGGAGACAAACCTTACTGTGAACGTGTTCAAAGGACGCATCAATCAAAATTTCTCACCTCTTGTAAAAACCTTTAAAACGGCCATTCCTCGTTTTGGAAACGCAGTTGCCGATGCAGAACTAGAAGCCTACCTCAAAGAAAATTTTCCGGTTAAATATGAACTCGTAGATCCACAAACAGATGAAGCAGCATTAGCGGCTAAGGGCTTTCGAACAATTTTACGTTATGTCCACACGCGCGGATTACTTGCCAAGGAGATATTGGGCTTTGACATGACGCAACAAGCACGTTCGTTACCCACTGCCATCGTGGTTAACAATGAGATTCAAATTAAAACCATACTGGCAGAGCAAACCGTGTATAAATTCTTTTTCAAAAATCTTGATTATGGTGATCTGTTCCTCGGCAACAAGTGGGATGCCGATACCACCTGGCAGGACGCCCTGCGAAATCACATTGAGGCATTGAAACTAAATCAGCAAATCACCTCAGTAAATAAATAGAAACAGACCGAACAGCTTACGCCTTTCCGGTCTTTCTTCCCTTCTGCACTAGTACGAAGGCAACGATCCAGTAAAAGGTGCGCCTGAGGTTTTTGTAGACAATCCTCTATGCCCGACTAATCCTGAAAGTTTTTGGAGCAAGACTCTTGATAAAGAAATTACCGACAAGCCAGATACCGCCAAGCAGTTGGTAGATAAGGTAAAAGAGCTATACAAGTTTTGGAATACGAAATATTGCAAGGGTCAATGGCTTAAAAACATTGGTTTGCAAAACGAACCCTATTTTAAATATTTTGGCTACCCAGACTTTCTTACCCCGCATTCTGGCTTAATTCAGATTAGGAAGTATGCAGAGAATGGAGGAGTTGCAGACCTTTTAGAAAAATTCGATGAGATTTCAATTCTAACCAAAAAAGTAAAGGAAGAAATTCATCGGTTGTTGGTTGATGAGTTTAAGTATTTTGATTAGAGGAGTTTTTAACGAATTACGAGTAAGGGCACGGTCTGGCAATGCCGAGAATTGCCACGCCTTTGATTTTCATTATAATGCAACTATCAGGTACTTTATTCGTGGACGTTTCTCTAGTTTGAAATTCGCGTCCAGGTGTATACATTAGGATCAGGTTGAGGTGCAAAATCATCACTAATCCTTGCACCTGTCATACTGACCTTACTGGAATTATAGGCGGTAATCATATAATAGCTTCTTGAATTTGTAAGAAAAGACAAAACCAGATCATCGTTGAACTCATAGCGACCACTGCCAGAGTTTCCATTCTCCTCTTTGAAATTGTATGTGCCATCATTTAGAAGTTCAAAAGTTACCCCTTTGTCTGACAACCATTTCCCCAAAAGAGACACATTGTTGGAAAGCAGCCAAAGTAGAACTATCATTATTTAGAATCTTCCATTCTCCAGACATCTTATTGTCTTTGTAGTTACCAGTGATATATCGGTTGTCTCGAACCACTTCACCACCAAACGGCTTGTTGTCGGTCTTGATGTATCGTTCGTTTATATATAACGACTTATTATATGCACCGCTCTTGACACCATTAGAAAAGTTTACATTAGAGTAAAGCTGGCCATCGCGATAGAATTCAGTAAAGGCTCCATCTAAAACACCTTTTTTGTAATTGGCGACAAAATATTTAGTGCCGGAATGGTAGCCGGTTAACTCTCCATCAATTATGTAGTCATCGGGATTAAGACCGGGAAAAGCCATAAAGTGACACTCAAAAAGATTACCTCTCTCCAAAGGGTGAGATAATATCTTGACATAAGGTTCCCTGCGCTCACAGGATTGAAGAACAAACAGCGAAACAAGCGCGAAAAAAAGTAATGATTTTGCAAGTGCTTTCATGGTGTCTATATGCCTATAACCAAAAATCAAAAAAAACTTAATTACAATCGTCACATTGGTTTGTTTTTGAGAGAACCCACTTGCGAAAAACCTATTACCCCAAACAACACCTTTCAACAACGGGTATGGAGGGAGCTAAGAGATAATAGAAATTTTTGCCATCTTTTTTGCCACCTAAAAATCAAAAAAGCACTGATTATCAGTGCTTTAATTGTTACATGAGTACCCAGGACGGGACTTGAACCCGTACAGATATTACTATCCACAGGATTTTAAGTCCTGCGTGTCTACCAATTCCACCACCCGGGCAGGGTTTTCTGTTGTTGTTCTTTAGTCGATGTTGGTTACTCGAACTAAACTAAAAAAGTGTGAGTCTTCCCACACTTTTTTAGCGATTAACCATCATCGAATAACGATTAACCAATTTTTGAGCGGGAAACGAGACTCGAACTCGCGACCCCGACCTTGGCAAGGTCGTGCTCTACCAACTGAGCTACTCCCGCTTTTATCAGCCAAGACTAAGCGAAGGCTGATTTTCCCTCACTTTTACGCTTTGGGACTGCAAATTTAAGCCTGAATACTAAATTTCCAAATCAGCTCACCTCTAGGGATGCTTTCTTTCCTTTGTTTGGCCGAACTTTTCCCAATTGAATGCTTGTGATTGACCCTTGGGAATCGACAACGATTTAAAATCTGCTGATTTAATGGCTTTTGCTTGATAAAGAATTTGACCTACATGATGTGGATAATGCGCCAACTGCCGCTGGATTGCTTCAAGAACGGTATGGCCTTCATTTCTTATATAAATAACCTTCAACAAGTCATCTGGTTTTAGAGATTTGAGAGCATCGAATAAACATCGCCAACCTTTTTCCCATGCTTCCATCAGTGCTGGCTTACTTGGGTATCCTTCGTCAAATTCAGCTTCGCGATTGCGCCATTCTTTTTCACCGTCACTTACCATAAAATCAGTCCACCTAGATAGCATATTGCCACTTAAGTGGTGCACGATTTGCGCAATGCTGTTACTTGATTCATTGGGCTTGCTGTTTAGGTCTTCATCGGAAAGCTGATCCATTGCACCTTCGCCCAGCTTTTTGTAGTACTCAAAGAACTTAATGGTGCTATTTAAATATTGTTGCTCTATCATGTTTTTTCTGTTCGTTAGGATTTAAACGATAGGTAACACAAAAAAGGTTTTCAGCATTAAACCTATTGGTACCTTACTGCTCTAATCGACCTAAATCAATTACGTTATGAAAACAATTATTAGTTGTGCATTAATTCTGTTAGTAGCTTTTACAACCGATGCTCAGGTTAGACGCAGAGGGGCACAAGCCAGAGAAGGTAGAGGGAGTGGACAAACGGTGGATGCCAGCCAAGTACCAGAATCGGTAAAGAATGCTTTTGCCGCAAACGGAGCAACTGCCATCCGCTGGGAAAAGCACGCGGCTAAGGGCAAGAAAACCATTGTAAGATATGTGGCTGTTTACACACAAGATGGCATGCGTGGTCGCGCTCGTTTCCAGGAAGATGGTACTGCTATGAGTTCATCCAAATACATGAAAGCTGAGCAATTGCCTGTTGCTATTAAATCAGCAGCTGAAGCCAAAGCACAAGGACAAAAAGTAATGGGTGGTGAAGAAATCAAAATAAAGAAAGGTGAAACCTATTATCGTGTATTTTCCAGAGGCGGTGGTTCGCGGACCGTCTCGGTTTTTGATGCCAACGGCCAGCCCGTCACGAAAGACAAAATGCCTGATGACTTGAATGAATCTGAAGGAGAAGACGAAGGGGACGGCAATTAGTCTGCCGGATAACGGATACCTACCATGCTTCGAATTTGATCGAGGGTCTGAGTGAGTAACAACGTGTCTTTATGAGTACGCAAAGGGCTCTCTGTGAGCCCTTTTTTTAGGCAGTCGGTTACATGTTGTGCTTCGTATTCGTAGCCGTTGCCGTTAGCTTTTTCAAATGCTACGGTCTGTTTTGAATCAACAACACCAGGATAGAACTCTAGTTCGGTAGTAGGTCCATGAAACCTATGCGTCAATCGTATCCGACCTTGATCTCCGGCAATATCTGCGCTTGTAGCAAGATTGGTAGCAAAGGACGAAAAGAGGTTTGCCATCGCTCCATTATTGTATTTGAACTGAATCGAACACTGCTCGTCTACTCCCGAAGGAGCGGGCACTATCGAAGCTTGAATGTGGTCTGGCTTACCTAATAGGTCAAGTGCGAGAAAGACTGGATAAACACCCACATCGAGCAAAGATCCTCCGCCCAATGCAGGATCATAAATTCGTTGCGAAACGGGCGGTGTTGGTTTAAATCCAAACTCGGCATTGATATATTGAATAGCGCCCACTTGACCTTGCGCAATCATTTCTTTTACCTTCAAATAATGTGGTAAGAAACGAGTCCAGAATGCTTCCATTAGAAACGTCTGCTGGCTTTTTGCAAAGTCAATCATTTGCTTCGCCTGGCTGTAATTGATGGCAAACGCCTTCTCTACCAAAAGAGCCTTTTTATGCTGAAGACATAACATCACATGTTCATAATGTAACGCATGCGGTGTTGCAATGTAAATCACATCCACTTCGGGATTTTCTGCCAACGCTTTGTAACTATTGTGTTTGTATTCGACCGGAAAGTCTTTAGCAAAAGCATCCGCGCTAAGTTGTTCCCGTGCAGCAATAGCGACCAACTTCGCATTCTCTACCCATTGCAGATCACTGGCAAATTTTCTTGCAATCTTGCCGCAACCCAATATTCCCCATCGGATGGTTTGATTCATAACCCAAATTTATTGTTCAAAGGAAAGCATTTTCAGAATGTTCGAGAATGTACACTTTCTATAAAAAAAATGTTCACCCGTGGATATTGAAAGAAACGGAACTGCTTCCTCCGCATTTTTTTATGACTTTTGGTTATTGGCAAGTGATTTGTTAAACAAACAGAAAAAACCCATGAAGACGATACTTGCTATTCTGCTCTGGTGCATCTTGTTCACACTTTGCTGGCCCATTGCATTGATGCTCATCTTCCTATTGCCTCTTCTTTGGCTCCTATTACTGCCGTTTCGTATTGTTGGATTTTCGCTAGAGTTAATTTTTAAATTGATAAGTTCCATTCTGCTTTTGCCTTTTCGGCTCCTAGGCGTAAAGTAATGAACTTCGGTATAGCTAATCTTCCTTCTTCTTTTCAACACGTCTTGTCCCACCATACATTTCGTACTCTAACAAGCGACAATCTATTTGGGCCGTATAAAATTCAATCCTGCGGCTCGCTTTTAATCCAATTTTTTTAGCGAGATCCAGGTTGCCGGTAAAAATATATCCGAGATAACCTTGGCATTGCTTTTTCAAGAAATCGCCCATGCGGGCATAGGTAGCTTCCAATTCACTTACTTCTCCTAATCGTTCTCCATACTCGGGATTAAAATAGATAACACCGGGTGGTTGAGGAATGGGTGTCGACTCAAAATCACACACTTTGAATTCCATAAACAGATCTACTCCTGCGAGCTCTGCATTTACTTTGGAAATCTCAATCGCGTCTTCGCTAATATCGGTGGCGATCACTTTTAAACCTGGCACATCAACAACTTGTTCCTTCAACTTTTGAAGTTCAGCTTGATAGACAGTTGCATCGTATCCTAACACGTGCATGAAAGAGTAATTCTCGCGAAGTAAACCCGGCCTTCTGTTTGTTGCTAATAAAACCGCTTCGATGGCAACCGTAGAAGATCCACACATCGGGTTGACAAAAGGTGATTTACAATCCCATTTGGTAGCCATAATAGTTGCCACTGCCAAGGCCTCAAGCATTGGTGCTTGTCCGGGGATTTTACGGTATCCGTGTTTTGCCAATGTCTCACCCGAGGTATCTAAAAATACTTCTGCCTGCTGGTCATTCCAATACAAATTGATCACCGCTCCATCTAAAACAGATCCTGAATCCGGTCTCTTCAATACTTCCCTTCTCATCCGATCGACAATCGCATCTTTGACTTTCACATTCACAAACATTTCACTGTTGACCGTAAAATGGTTGGAATTGTTGGTCACCGAAAAATATCCCTCGGGAGAAAGAAGGGTTTCCCAAGGGTAATGGAGCAATTTGTTATACACCTCCTCAGGACTATTGGCTGTAAATTCTTTCAGTGAATACAATACCTGACTGGCGCACCGCAGGTTTAGATTTAATCGGATACAGTCGTTTACCGTTCCTTTCAATTCAACACCCGTCACAAACCTGCGTTCAATTTCAAACCCAAGATCTCTTACTTCCTGTTCGAGGTAAGGCGCGATGCGCTTTTTACAAGTGACGATGATTCGGCTGCGTGTGGTAAAAATGCTCATTATCTATTTTGCTGTAAACGGAAGAGTTAATTCAACGGAGTTCTATTTTTTTTTGATTGATGGTGAATAGGCTGACTAATGGCATTCGTGGTGTCGGGTACAATCACCAATGAATCAATTTGGAAGGAACAAATTCACAAACAATGATTTCACTATCGGTCTGTATAAAAACAACAGTATACTTTCTTTTGTAAGACACACACTTATACCCCAGAAGAGCTCGTTTGCTATCTCTAAAGGACGGATATGATTTTTTACGATCGGTCAATAGTTCAAAAAAATTATAGATAGCTTCCGAATACCTTTCGGCAGTTGCTAATAAGCCCTTCGATTCAATAAACCACGCAATTTTGGCAATCGATTCTGCAACGGATCGATGAATCACTATTTTTCTTTTGACCATTTGTGAATGAGCGCCTTGGTATGCGCCCTTGCTTGTTCAATGGTAAAAGTCGAATCACTTTTTGATTTAAGCGCTGCCTTCTTCTGTAAGGCTTGATAACTCTCCTTGGGAACCAAAACGTATTTCTTATTTGCCATTTTTATTTCTGTCATATACCAATGTTTATAAAAACAACGATGAGATAAACTTTGCCGTGATTAAAATCGATCAAAGTTACTCAATTTTCAATATTTTAAATTAGTATAAGCTGCCTCAAAGTATCAGGTGTAGGATGTAGCAATGCGAAGTGGGCAAGAAGCGCATGGTAGCTTTCCTAAGAAACAATCTTATTAAACGAAGCCCCAATTCCTCTGATCAACGAAGAGCTGAATCCTCTATGTTCCATTTCGTTGAGTCCGACAATTGTGCAGCCCTTAGGAGTTGTTACTTTATCAATCTCTTCTTCGGGATGACGATTCCCCTTTAACAAAAGTTCGGCTGCACCCTTTACAGTTTGGGCGGCAATTAAACTAGCCGTCTTTGCATCAAAACCTATTTCGATGCCGCCTTGTGTAGCCGCCCGAATAAAACGAAGGGCATACGCAATACCGCAAGCACCAAGAACAGTAGCGGCATCCATGAGTTTTTCATCAATGGGAATGGTGATACCCAACTGATCAAACAACTCTTTCACGTAACTTGATTGTTCTACCGATGCACCTTGCGAACACAAACACGTTACTGATTCTTGAATGGCAATGGCCGTGTTGGGCATGGCTCGAAAAATAGGAATAGATTTATCAAAAATACTTGACAAGTCTGTTAGGGAAATTCCCGTTACCACGCTGATCACAATATGCTTGTTCGGATCGAATGAATTTTTCAATTCAGTGAGAACTTCTTTGACATTGAACGGTTTTAAGGCGACAATAATTACTTCGCTTTCGCGGATGGCTGATGCGTTGTTATCTGTAACTGTAACGCCTTTAGCTTTTAGATCTTCAAGGCGCGACAACGTTCTGCGCGTAATGGTAATTTGCGCAGGCTTGGCAAATCCACTTTTCAACAATCCTTCGGCAATGGCGGTGCCTAAATTTCCTCCGCCAATGATGGCAATTTTTTTGGTGTTCATATCCTTTCCGTTAAATGAGCCTCCAAGTTAAGTAGGTTTTCGTTGCCTACAGTTTTGAATTGGAAAAGCAGCAGTATTATGAAGTTAAATCGGTTACGAAATCATTTAGCTGACTAGATCCGAAAGTCTATTGATGACCATTGAATCTCAACCAAATCAATTTATTGTCTATTGATTTAGTAGATTATTATATCTTTGGCGTCTTAAAATCAACTATGAATTGGATCTATGAACCTTGGCCTTGGTATGTAGCGGGCCCATTAATCGGTGCTACTGTGCCGTTACTCCTTTTGTTAGGCAATAAGAAATTAGGCATCTCATCATCCTTACGACATATGTGCGCAGCCATTCTTCCTGCCAACATTTCACTTTTCAAGTATGATTGGAAAAAAGAGAGTTGGAATCTTCTTTTTGTAGTCGGGCTGTTTATTGGTGGATACATCGGAGGTTCCGTGTTGGCAAATCCCAATCCGGTGGCCATCTCTGAAAATACTCAAAACTACTTATCCTCATTTGGAATTCAATCCAATCCAGGATTGATGCCGAATGAATTGTTTAACTGGCAAACACTACTATCGTTTAAAGGATTTCTTTTGATGGTGGTCGGTGGCTTTTTGGTCGGTTTCGGCACGCGCTACGCACGGGGTTGCACTTCCGGGCACGGCATCTTAGGTCTCTCTGCGTTACAATGGCCTTCGCTCGTTGCCACCGCTTCCTTTTTTGGGGGAGGCATTTTATTCAGCAAGTTTATACTTCCTTACATCTTAGCTTTATGAAGAATATTCAGTACATCGTAGTCGGTATTTTCTTTGGTCTGGTGTTGACTAAAGGTGAAGCCATTTCATGGTATCGAATGCAAGAAATGTTTCGCTTCGAAAGTTTTCACATGTTCGGCATTTTCATGACGGCCATACCCACCGGAGCAATCCTTCTTTTTCTGATAAGAAAAGCCAAACTGAAAACACTCGAGGGTGAGCCGATCGAAATGCCGATCAAACCCTATCATCATGGTGTTGTTATCGGAAGCCTCCTCTTTGGATTCGGTTGGGCATTGACGGGAGCTTGCCCGGGTCCTATCTATGCACAGATTGGTGGCGGCTTTTTAGTTACCATTGTTACACTGCTTTCAGCGCTATTCGGCACTTGGTGTTACGGGTATTTTCAAAAGTATCTGCCGGACTAAAAGGAATACAATGAACCACTTTTGACTGGTATTTTAAATTGAAGGGCCTGTTCAAAATATATTTTATTCTTTACCGTTTTAGACCCAAAATGCGATTCTTATATTGTTAAAATTCTAATTCACCACGGTAAAGGTTTACAATATGCAACCTCATTTATTTGCTTATAAAGCGATACTCCTCATGGGCTGTTTATCGGTAACGCTCAGCGTGCGATCCCAAACTCCATCTACTTTTTCAGGAATTGTAAGCAGCGCGGAAGACGGAAAACCATTACCATTCGCATATATTATCTTGAAAAATGTGAAGCTTGGAACTGTAACCGATGAGAATGGCAGATTTCATATTACAATTTCGGATCAGTATAAAAATGGTCATCTTCAGTTCTCTTATGTCGGATATAAAACTTCAGAATTATCGATTTCAACTATACCCGATATCCATAAGGTGTATGTCAAATTAACTCCCGATGTAAAACTGCTTAGTGAAGTTGTCGTCAAGGCTCAACCTGAGTATACACCAAAAGAACTTCTTAGAAAGATGTTAGACCGCGTACCGAAAAACTACGGAAATGTATCTGTGAATATGGAGGGATACTATAGAGAAACAGTTAAAGAAAATAATGGGTACATTAAATATGCCGATGCTGCGTGTCTATTTTATTACACACCCTATACAGGTGATAGCTATAAATGGCGTGACTTTGTAAATCCCTACTTTATTCGTGGTTCACTGAGTAATTTGTCTGGCTATTGGGGAGAAAGATTACACCGTGGGCATTTTTCTCATAAAACATTGAAGGATGACGGAGTTAAAATAATTGATTCTAGAGCGAGTGCTAATCAAAGCAAAAAAAATATGAATGCCAATATCGAGGGTGGGCCGATGAGTGTTTTGGGAAATGACTTGATAAAAATTCAAGAGTATTTTTTAAAGAAAAAGAACTTTTCAAAATATGAATATACGCTCACAGAGGAGTTAGATCAAGCCCGGAATGAGTGGGTATATGTGCTAGGTTTTGAACGAAAAGTGGACCTTGCCAAACTTGAATTAGCGGCAAAACGAAAAAAAATCAATAGCTATTTGTTAAATGTGAAGGGGAATATGTTGAGCGGAAAGATTTATATCGAACGCCATACTTTGGCAGCCAGGAAAGTGGAATATTTCGTTCCGTCCTCGTTAAAAAAATACATCTGTGGCTATACCACCATGGCCATTAAGCATTTTGACTACAAGGTAACATTAGAATATCAACAGCTGAACGGGAAATGGTATCCCCACCATTTTCGACAAGAAGACGAGTTCATCATCAACGATTCAATTAAACAGACGATAACTCCTTACATAGCGGTCGAAGAGCTATTTATACACAAGGTAAAATCTGATTCCGTAAAAAAGATAAAGCCGGAAGAACTGTTTGCAAATGTAGACCAGAATCAGTTATACGACTATCCAATCGAATACGATTCCTCCTTTTGGGTCAATTATAACCAAGCCTTCCCCGCTTATTCGATTCCAGAGGACGTACGCCAAGATATGGAGACTACTAAAAAGCTTGAGCAGCAATTTGCGGATAAGCAGAAGAAAGATGAAAGCCTTTTGCCACCAGTTGCCAAAAAAGAAGAATATCAATTTAAAATTCATGGAGAGTCGATAACTGATGAATATGCATGGCTAAAGGACACCAAAGCACCCAAAAGCGATAAACCTGTAATGGATTATCTAACAGCAGAGAATCAATACTCTGACAATTACTTTATTCCGCTAAGAAAAAACCAGCGCTCAATTTTTTCGGAATTGACCAGCCGTGTAGAAAAAAATTTCGAGTCTTTGCCAACTCTTGAAGATGGGTATTTGTATTACTATAAATTCGGCACTGATGACGAGCATCCAAGGTACTATAGAAAAGCGCAAAGAAAAGATAAAGAAGAATTACTACTTGACGTGAATGAGTTGGCAGCGAACAAAGACTTTTACACCGCAGGAGGGATTACCGTGAGCCCAAATACTAACATAATGGCGTTCTATGAAAACTCAGACGGTACAAATGATCACACCGTCAAATTTAAAGATTTGTCAACTGGAGAATTGCTTTCCGATAGTTTAACACAGGCTGGTACTTTAGTGTGGGCTAGTAACAAAATAATATATTACACCATTCAGGAACCTACTACCGATCGCTCGTATCGATTGATGAAACATCAACTAGGCCGTGCCCAATCAACTGACGATCTTGTAGCTGAAGAAAAAGACAATCGATTTTCGTTGTCGATTAGTCGGTCGAAGTCAAAACAGTTTATCTTTTTGACAGCGAGTAGCAAAACATCAAACGAGACACGCTTTCTGTCTTTAAAAAATCCTGGCGGTGACTTTCGCTTAATCCTTCCGCGTGAAGAAGATCACCAATACTATGTCAGTCATTTCAAAGACAACTTTTTTATCGCCTCAAACAAAAATGCTCCGAACTACAAAGTGATGATAACGGATACAGCCAACTATTCCCGACCTAATTGGCGCCAGTTTCTGCCGCATCGAAGCGATGTTCTGTTGGAAGAAATAGAATTCTTCGATGACTACTATGTCCTGCAAGAAAAATCCAATGCCCAAACCCAACTGCGTATAGTTGAAGTGGCCACTAAAAAGGAAAATGTTATAAAAACGAATGAATCAATTTGTGAAGTAAAAATAGGTTATAACCCTGAAACAAAAACTGACACGTTGCAATATAGCTACTCATCTTTCACCGAGCCGTTGACGGTGTATAATTATAGTATGAAAACGGGCAAGCAAATCATGGTAAAAAAACAGGTAGTACCCTATATGCCTTGGATGCGTTCTATAAAAGTAGAACGACTCTTGGCAACAGCAAAAGATGGGAAAAAAGTGCCTCTTACATTAGTGTATAACAAGTATCTTCAGGGCAGCAAAAAAATGGATGGCAAACGTGTGCTTTTAACTTCCTATGGCGCGTATGGTGCACCAATGCCGGTCGGATTTAACTCGACTATTTTTTCGTGGATTGATCGTGGGTTTGTCTATGCGATAGCCCATATTCGGGGAGGAAGTGACTTGGGCATGCCCTGGTATGACGATGGAAAGCTACTCCACAAAAAGAACACTTTTACAGATTTCATCGCTTGTGCCGAACATTTAGTAAACGAGGGGTACGTCTTGAGTGGAAACATTGTAGCGCAGGGCGGAAGCGCAGGTGGCCTACTGATGGGAGCTGTTTCTAACATGAGACCCGACCTTTTCAAGGCGGTAATCCTTGATGTGCCGTTTGTAGATGTGGTCAACTCTATGCTCGATGAATCTCTACCTTTAACAACAACAGAGTACGAAGAATGGGGTAATCCAAAGAATAAGAAGTTCTATGAGTATATGAAGTCATATTCGCCCTACGACAATATTCGCCAACAGAATTATCCAAACATGTTCTTCTTTACTGGTTTAAATGACAAAAATGTTTCCTATTGGGAATCTGCAAAAATGGTTGCGAGATTACGCGCTAACAATACGGGCGAGACCACTATTTTATTAAAGACAGACTTCAATTCGGGGCATGGAGGTGGCTCTGGCCGCTATGATAGTTATCGCGAGTTGTCGTACAAAATGGCCTTGATCTTTGATCTCTTTGAAAAAACTAAGACCTTAGTAAAAGTCGATCAGCCATGAGTTAGCCTAATCTTAGGAATTCTACTACTAAAAGCTTTTTAGTCTCTCATCATAGTCACGAAAAAAGTTCAAATTAATTTGATAGATCTTACGGATTCAAGGATTGGCAAAAATCTCCGTTAGTTAAAAACTATCGGTAGATCCGCCCCCGCCAAATTTGCCCCCTCCTCCGGTTTCAATTTGACTACCGGCTCCGGGTTGATTCCCTCCCAGTGTTTGTGAAATAACAAAGGCTTGCAAGTTGAGATTAGCCCATTTTTCTGCCAGGTGATTTTCCCGAGTAAATCCTCCGCGCATTGTTTTCAAATAATTAAACAACAGCAACGCAATACCAAATAACAAAGCACCCGCCACCGTCAGCGTGATCTCTGGGTGACCAAATCCATAGTAATATTTGAACGTGAAGACGGTGAAAGCGATCGCGACTAAACTAACACGAAGCGCAAGAATATCTTTCCTTTTTATTCCAATGTACAAGCAGGTAACAGGTATAATGATCGTCAGCGCGTAGAATAGAAACGCAAAAGGAATGTCTTGTCCTTCTAACACTTCCAAACCCATAAGATTGATGCTCAGCTCACGAACTACTAAATAGTTTCCTGCCGCATAGACGAGCAATAGACTAGTTACTTCAACAATCATCATGTTCAAAAACCAAACTTGTAAGTTGGTCTGCGCTTTTAGCTTTCGGGTGATCACATACACAGCGCCAAAACAAAAGATAAATACAAAGGGAATGACTTGTTGAAAAATGCTGCCTGCCTCGTAACAGGTGTAAAACAAAAGTCCGGCAAAAGATCCGATCGCGGCAATTGTAGTAAGTAAATCAAGGTAACGAAAAGCGGTATAAGCAAACACGATCAGGCACGAGGTTAACACAACATAGGTGTTAAAATCAGCCATCCAACTTAATCCAACTATGGCAAAACCACAGGCGTGATATAGTATGCACTCATTGACACCCGATTTATATTGACGATGTTGATTAATGAGGATGCGGTCGAGTAGAGCAAAAGAGATCACTCCATAGAACAAACATGCTAGCGGCAACACTTTCTCTCCACCATTTCCAAATAACAGGGCGAAAAAACCGGTAACTCCCGAAAGTGCAAACAGTGTTGCTACAAAAAGAAGAATGCGGATGATGATATTGGGATGATAAAATTCACAACGATATTCTTGCTCAATATTTTTCAATTGAGTGTCCTCCACCAAACCTTGACTGCACCACCTTTTCGATTCCTTGATCACTGCCAGGTTGTAAAGACTAATTTCGTTATAGGCGTGCTTCATTATTTTTGCTTAAAGTAGTTTTTGAACTTAATGATGAAGTAAATAAAGCCCCCACATGAAAAAATGGAATACAGAAACCAAATTTCTATGGCATCTCTCAAAATCGTTTTTTCTAACAGGTAGGTTGTGCCGATGTACGCACAAATAAAAGCATAGAGTAAAAACAAAAATGATTTTCGTTTCATGGCCATAAGGTACGCGAACACGCATCCGCCATAAATCAACAACAAGTAAACAAACCACCACGCTCCAATAAAAAGACCTGTGATTGCTCCGGCAAAAAATAGAAGAGAACAGAAATTCAAATACGTAAACGTGAAATGCATTTTTATACGTTTCATCTCTAACACCAATGCAATGGCTGCCACCGAAACACCGAAAATGATCGCCACCTGGTGAAGATTTGCGGTTTCAAAGAACGTACCACTATACCATTTCTGTGGCGAAATACTCACACTCCAAAACGAAGCCAATGCAGTAATCGCCAGGGACAAAACACCCAGGTGATCAAACCGATAAGCGATGTAGAAAAAGAAAACAGAGGTAATCAACGTAACCAGTTCCAGGTTTTCATTTAGAATTCCAAACTGAAATTGCAGATAACCTGCTACGGACACAAAAACCAATGCACCTAGTAGCACAACATAGTCAAAATAGGGCGTCACTGGTTTTACAGATTCATTAGAATACGCCACACCCTTTTTAAACGCGTAGTAAAAACACCCGATGGACAGAAGGATCAAAGCGGAAATACTGATGAGATGGCCCAGACTGCCAATGTTCATGTAGATCAGAATACCCACACCAGTGGTAAAAAGCAGAACACCCAAGTATAGCAGGGTTTGCAGCTCGTAAAAAACTGAGACTACTTTCCCCGAGGTAATGACATCTATTTTACTGAACTGATCTTCTCGGATGAATCCTTTCTCGAAAAGTTCTCGTGGTGTGTTTTTTGTCATGGGTTTTATCTATACTGCTATTTTTCGTTTTCTGGCAACCACGTTCCAACTACCAACCACACGGTTCCTTTCTACTACTGCTAGGGTTTCATGTAGTGCCACCGTTGGGCAAATATGAAAAGGAACCCCATATAAAATATCGCCCACTTTATAGCTGTTTCCTTTCTCTGCCTTTAGCATGAGATGTTCTTCGCTGTGACTGATCGGCACCAACTCAGGGGCATTCAGAAAGTGAATTCGATTGTTGAGCGGATTTTCAGAAGCTACTGCCTTGTGTCCAAGGTCTATGCAAATGGTTTCGTCATCTGTTTTGGAAATAATCCGTGTAACCAAGATAGCCGCAAAAACGAAAGGCTGCTCCGTAAACAATTTGTGGTAACCATAATCCCAAAAGATAAAAGTACCCGGACTGCACTCCACATTCTTTCTCTTGGCATGAATCGAAATAGTTGTGTTTCCACTGGTAACAATGGTAGCCGAAATTCCTGTTTGCTCTAAAATGGAATGGTGCAATTTCTCTACCCTCGCATACCCTTCGTCTGCTCCTGCTGTGCGAATGCCCAAATCTGTGTCCCGATTATGTCCGTCATAAGCATGAAGGCCGACAGGTGAAATTCCCGCCAGCGATTTACAAAACAAAAACAGTGGAAGTGCCTTTTCTGGAGTAATCCCAGTTCGATTCATGCCCAAATTCAAATCCACAAAAACATTTACAACTACTCCATGTTCAGTTGCTGCAGAGGCAAGTTCAATTGCTGTCACTTCATTGTCTATCAGGCAGGCAAACTTTGTAGATGGAAACTTTTTAATGAGTTGGATTAATCTAAATCTCCGCGGCCCCACCGGTTGATAGGCCAGCAACACATCCGTGGCGCCAATTGTGGCAAGCATCTCTGCTTCAGCAATAGTAGCTGCTTTAAATTTTTGGATGCCTGAGTCCATCATCAGGCGGCAGACTTCAGCACACTTGTTGGTTTTTACATGTGGGCGCAACCTTGTGACGTCTGGAACAAATTCTTTAAGTATTCGGATATTCTCTTTTACGCGATCTGGAAATACCGCTAAAGAAGGTGAGTCCAGTTCGTCAACGTTGTCTATCTCAAACCAGTTTTTCATTTCGCTCGGACTAGTGCTGTAAAGGTAACGGATAGATGGGATTTCTTGATTCTAAAAATCCGTTAAGAAGAAATACAATTGCTACCCGAAAATCTTATTCCGCAACCGGAAAATGTATCTCTGTAACTAATTGTTCTTCCGATACCTGACCCGGCATATTCATGTAGACTTCAAAAGGATCAATTCCTTTGCGGTGCTTAAACTCCTTGCCGCGCTGCATCATGTATTGCGTTGTCCACGCATTGCCTAAATGTTTGTACGGTCCCGTGTGCGAAATGGTATTTACTTTAATTGCGGGAATAGTGCCACTGATAAATCCTTCGGGCAATGAATTGGGAATTTCTTTCACAGGAAAGGCCGATGTGTAGACAACTTTATCTTTTACTACATCCCAAACGTGATAGATTGAAAAACCAGGGCCTGCCATTTGGTTAGCATTTTTCGCTGCCCATATGGAGAGCTTACCGAAATCATCTGCCATTTTGGTATTCAGTGTATCCATCGTGCAGGTTGTTTTGATTCCGATGTATTTGTTTCCAGTGTATTGACGGATGCCTTTAAAATCTAGTTTGGAAGGTACGACCCCGGTCTCTACATAATCCTTTAACATGCGAAGGCCACGATCGTAATCGGAGCCAATGTAGGCGGTCATCATCTTCGTCATAAAGAACATAAAAAAGGGAAGACTTCCCATCATACTCCACGTTACTTCAGTAGCTTGTCCTTGTTGCTTTAACTCAAACCATACGGGCGATGTGGATTTCCATGGCTTTAAAAAATGAACAACCATATCTAACCGATGCGGTCCGTTTTCTTTCAGCACTTTCATTTCTCCGCTGCCCGTGCGTTTACCATTCCAGTTGTATTCTTTGCCTCCCGTTTTTACTTCCACTTTCACACCTGGCTCTGTAATTAGCCAGGGAGACCAAGCTGGCCAATGGTGATAATCGCTGATGATGGAATAGACTTTTTCAGGCGAAGCCTGAATAGTGATGGATTTGGTAACATGAAAGGTGGGCATAGGTATGGGGTTTTGAGCAAACGAATATAAGGAAAAGCAAGATTATTCTACAACCAAGAGCCGCAACAACTAAATTAGATCAACATAAACAACGGGTGCTGCTGGCGGTGGTGATAGAAAAGTTGAGAGTCTCAAATTTTGTGTTTTCCTGTTGTCATTCTTTAACCTTTATTACCCCCTTCCTATATAAGTCCAACGCTGTTTTTAAAATGTTCGTGATAGTCTTTATCGGGAAATCTTTTCTTGGGTTAACCCTGAAAATCTTCATTCTGGTGCGGGCGCCTTCCTCCAATTTGGGATGGTCAAGGTATTTTCCTTCTACCATCAGGATGTAAAGCTCGTCCGTTTTTTTTATCGGTCTATAGGTAGCAAAACATCTTTTTCTTATAGCAGAAGCACGGCATTCCCCACTTCCGCGTTTCTGTGACATTTGTGTCTTGATCAAGTATAATACTCCTCAATGCAAGTAAGCAGCTCTTGTTAGGCTCTACCTTCTTCAGATAGTAGTTATGTAGTTCTTGATCCATTTCTCGCTATGTAAACCACAGTAAAAAAAATAAACGTTTGCTGGATTTTGTCACACGTAAAGGTTGTGGAAGATACAAAACCTTGGATTGCACTTCAACCTCGTTTGAGCCAAATCTGTTGTGCGCAGTTTTTCGGCTAATTAGTCGAAGCAACTCCCTACACGAGCTTTATGAACATTTCAACTATTCAAACCGCAAAAAGAGCAACATCGTTTTTTCTCCACGTTGCTGGTCGGGAGACCTGCAACAACGAGGTTTTGAGTAAACGAATATATGGAAAAGGAACAATATTCTACAAGCCTTTTGCAATCACTATTCCCTTGTAAAAGCCCGCGTCTGACTAATTCTTACTCGAACTATTCAAGCAGGTTGGGGGAGATATTCAATTTAATCCCATTTGACCAAGTAACACTGGACAAACGATTTTGAACTTGGAAAAGTCAAGTATAAATATCAAATTGCTTGATCTCAATGTAACAAGAAACGCTATTTTTTGGTGTTGTAAAACCTAAATAAGCGACCTTTCGTTGATAATTAATTCTCATAAAATGGAAAATAGAATAGAGGGGTATGGAGGCAAACGACCACTTTTATATGTTCCCATTGATCGCCTTATTCTAGACTCTCAGAATCCGCGCTTACCAAGTGAAATCCAAGGTATGGATGAACCAAAGATTAAAGAGGCCTTAAAGAGATATTTCTTTTTGGAAGAATTGGCTCAATCAATGGCTAAGAATGGTTATTTCGATGAAGAGCCATTAGTTGGAATTCCGGAATCCCTTCCAAAAAAATTTGAGAAAAAGGACTATGACGAATTAAAGTCAGATGAAAGCTATGACGAATTTCTACGAAGTGCAACCACGAAATTTATAATTGTTGAAGGCAATAGAAGATTATGTACGGCAAAACTTTTACTAGCTGGAGAGATTACTGCATTTAGAACAATAGGCGCTGAAGTAGAGAATGACCTCAAAGAACTTCCTGTAATCATCTATCCCAAAAGGCGTGACGTGATCGCTTATTTAGGTGCTCGCCACATCATTGGCGTGAAGAAGTGGGATGCTTATGCTAAAGCCAGATACATTGCAACCATGAAAGATGATTATGGTCTCACTCTCAAGGAAATTCAGCAATCAGTTGGGGACACAAATAGTTCTGCTAGGAAAACTTATGCCTGTTATAAATTAATTGAGGCTATTAAATCAGATCGTGAGGACTATGATGTCTCAAAAGCAAAAGAAAATTTTTCGTACATAATGCTTGCCACTGGACAAGGTCCAATAAAAGACTTTATCGGTCTCCCAAAACAATGGGAAAAAGTTGACGCTGAGACTCCTGTGCCTAAGGAAAAATTAAGCAATCTCTTTTTGTTGTTTTCATGGCTATTCGGTGAAAACAAAGAAAAATTGAAAATAATCGAAGAATCTAGAGATATCACTGGGAAACTTACTGCAGTCTTGCGTGACGACTCAGCGACAGACTATTTAATCCACCATCGAGATCTTAACGAGGCCTATGAAAGGTGCGGAGGTGAAGGCCTGTTACTGTTGAAATATATTAAAAGAGCTAATAGAGATTTGGGGCGATGCCTTCCTTTGCTTCCAAAGCATTATAATGACGAAGTGGATAGCTTGCTTAAAGATACAGAAATGACTTTGGATTCAATTGGTAAGATCAAGAGGAAATGATAAAGCTTGATATACCTGACCCTTCGGATAAATGCATCGTTGCAGACTGGATAGAATTAAACATTGCTATCGAAAAGACAGCAATTCCAAAAGCAGCTGTAATCAGTAAACTTGAAAGTTCATTAGGAGACGAATCTGGAGATGCTTTTATTTCATCAGTTTGGGATGAACTAGAACTTAGAATGTTGCTCTATGGGGATCATCCACCATTTGTAGTTGTGGGCTTAGAAGTTGTACCCAACCTTATCTGGGAAGAAAACCCAGAATATTTAATGTGTATAATTCTTTCTCTTGTCGGGAATCCAGTCAACCCAACGCCTACTGGCAAATTGTTTGAAAGACTTTCTAAAGAAGCAGCTAAGAATTATATCAGTGGGAGTGCCCTCGTCTTTGGCCACCCTTCAAGGTTAACCGTGGCCGAATTATGTAAACATACATTTGAGAAGTTAAAAAGTGAACTTCCTCAAAACTACAATGATCGTGGCGTTGATGTGATTGCTTGGAAACCCTTCGCTGACGGAAGAGGGAATCAAATCATTATTTTAATGCAGTGCGCTGGTGGAAAGAACTGGACGCAAAAAACTGGTGACGTTGTAATGCGAGCTTGGAAAGAAAAATACATTACATTCGGATGCACTCCAGTTCGTGGCTTTTCGACCGTGGTAATTATTTCAAAGTCTGAAGAATTTGAAGAAATCTCTTTTGAAACAGACTTATTACTTGATAGAACAAGAATCTATAGAAACACAAAAAACTATGAATTGGAGTTTAACCTCAGACTTGAGATACAAGAATGGTGCAATAATAGACTTCAAGAAATACTCAATTAAGTATGAGATACATTGATTTATTTGCTGGATTGGGTGGTTTCCATATCGCGCTAGGTAAACTTGGTCATCAATGCGTATTTGCGTCTGAAATTAAAGAAAATCTAATTCAACTATATGAATCTAATTTTTCTATAAAGCCTGCAGGGGATATCAGAGCAATAAAGTCTAAGGATATTCCGGCTCACGATGTTCTTTGTGCGGGATTCCCCTGCCAACCCTTCTCAAAAGCGGGGCTTCAAAAAGGATTGGACGATGAAAGTAATGGCGACTTGTTCATGCAAATTGTAAGAATCTTGAAGTATCATAAACCTTCATATTTTATACTTGAAAATGTTCAGCATCTTAAAAAACACGATAATGAAGAGACCTACATCCATATATCATCAGTCTTAAAGAAAATTGGGTATGATGTAAGGGGAGAGATTCTTTCGCCTCATGAGTATGGGATTCCACAGCATAGGCAGAGGTTATTCATTATCGGTTCTCGCTTTGGGCTAGAAAATTTCGTCTGGCCAGCAAAAAGGAAATTGATCGATAATGCTTTTTCATTTATTGAAGCTAGCCCTGTTAATACTGTCATACTCGAAAAACAGAAAAGTCATTGCCTTGAAATTTGGCAGGAGTTTATTGATGCTATTCCAACTGAAAATAAATTGCCGAGTTTTCCAATTTGGTCGATGGAGTTTGGAGCAACCTATCCGTTTGAAGAGCAAACACCATTTGCTTCTTCCAACACTTTATTAGGTAGATGTAATGGTAATTTTGGGTTGTCTCTGAAAGGTATGTCTCGAGACGAGAAGTTCTTGAATTTACCGAGTTATGCAAAGACTCAAGAGAGAAATTTTCCTTCTTGGAAAAGATCTTACATTCGAAGTAATAGAGCTTTCTACTCTACGCATAAAAAAAAGTTGAGCCCAATTATAAAAAAAATTGAAAGACTTGGTATCCCTAGTTGGCAAAAATTCGAGTGGAATATTCAAGGTGGCGAGCGGAAAATAAGAAATTATATTATTCAATTCCGTGGTTCAGGAATAAGATTAAAAAGACCAGATATTTTTCCTTCTTTAGTTTGTGTCAGTACACAAATACCGATTGTAGGATGGGAAGACAGATATATAACAAAATGGGAGGGAGCTAAACTTCAAGGAATGGAATCACTTTCTCATTTACCAGAAAATAACGGCTCATGCTTTGATGCCTTAGGAAATGCCGTGAACGCAAAACTTGTAGAGCTAATAGCAGAACAATTGTTGCCAGTTCAAAACTTGAATAACCAAACACCAATTAGTTTGCAACTAGCTTCAGTTTAAATTTTAGTGACTCCTGACTTTTGGTAGCCAAAAATTGGTGGTGCGAGGAGTATAGCTTATACCCCGATCCTCGAGAAGGTTAGTTTCGCGGAGCTGGCCGAAGAGCACGCCTAAATAAAACCACTTGTACTACTGGCCACTAATCAATAGCTTTCTGCCTTCACTCGATAACCAGCACTCTCAATATTATTAATCTATGAAAACCATTTTCCACATCCTCCTTTTCGTTGGGTCAATCACTATTGTGGCTGCCCAAACCAAAACGCCCATTGTGGCAGGCGACTTGATGAAAATCGTTACCACCAACCAAATCCAAATCTCACCTGATAGCAGCCGCGCAGCGTTGGTTGTCAACCGCAAAGCAGTAAAAAACGAAAATGAATACTACTACACTCGCCATTTGTATTTGTTGGACCTGACAGGCAAAGACGAACCGCGCCAACTTACCTTTGGCGATAAAACCGATGGCCAACCCCGGTGGAGCCCCGATGGCAAAACACTTGCCTTTGTACGAAGTGAAAATGATAAATCGCAAATCTGGCTGTTGTCTTTGAGCGGTGGCGAGGCGTACTCCATAACAAAATCAGAATTCGGGGCCAGCAACCCACGCTGGAGCCCCGATGGCAAAAAGATTTTGTATACCTCTTCGATTCCGTTTTATGCGATAGAAGGTGCACTACCATGGACCTATGAACGCCCGGGAAGAACAGTGGGAGATGAGCCCAACTGGAAAAAACTAAAACCCGAAGAGCGAAAAAATATCAAGGCGAGTCCTGATGGTACATTGGAAGAAGTACGCGCCTGGCTGAGCAAAAACAATTTTGAAAACAATCCGCGTGTGCTAACCCGCCAACAACTGCAAGGTGAACTTAACTTGCAACCAGAGGAAGATTTTACGCACTTATACGTCAAGACGATTGGCTCAGATGAAAAACCTGTTCAACTCACCAGCGGCTATCAAGACTTTGAAGGCGCGGAGTGGAGCCCCGATGGCAAAAAAATAGTTTGCCACTCGCGCGTCTACAAAGTAGCGCCCGATGATGAGCAAGACACAGACTTATGGACGATTGACGTTGAAACTAAAACCGCGAAAGAATTTTTGACTTGGAGTGGCTATAGTTTATCTAACGCAAGCTACTCACTCGATGGCACACAACTTTTATTCTATGCAGAAGTATTAGCGAATCGACATGCTACGCAAACTCAACTGGCAGTAGTAAGTGCTAATGGCGGAACGCCTGTTTCATTAACAGCAGCGCTTGACCGTGATGCTGGCCAAGCAGCCTGGAGTGCCGATAGTAAAAACATTTATTTCACCTCGCAAACCGAAGGGGACATCCCGTTGTTCGTCATCCCCGCCAAGGGAGGAACGGCAACAAAAGTTTTTGGCAATGATAACGGCATTAACGATTTTGATTTGCAAGGCGACAAAGTTTTATATGCCCTTACCGAAACGAAAAATCCCTGGGAAGTTTATCAGTACAATTTAAAGGATAAATCAAACAGACAATTGACTAGGTTCAACGAGGGCTGGTTGAAAGAAAAGCAAATCAGCACTCCGAAAGAATACTGGGTCACTCGCCCCGATGGCAACAAAATACAATATTGGGTAATGGAGCCCATCGGTAAAAAAGAAGGATTAAAATATCCAGCCATTCTCAACATTCACGGTGGCCCAACCGCCATGTGGGGGCCGGGCATCTTTAGTATGTGGCATGAGTACCAGGTGGAAAACAGTTGGGGCTACGGAGTGGTGTATAGCAACCCGCGCGGCAGCGGTGGCTATGGCGACAAATTCAAAAAAGGCAATTACAAAGATTGGGGGGCTAGCCCCGCAGGCGATATTTTGGCATCGCTTGATGAAGCCATGAAACAACATGCCTGGATTGATAAAGATAATTTGTTTGTAGAAGGTGGAAGCTATGCGGGCTACATGGTGGCGTGGATTATATCTCATGATAATCGTTTCAAAGCGGCCAATGCGCAACGAGGCGTCTACGATTTAACTACGTTTATGGGCGAAGGCAACGCGTGGCGATTGGTGCCCACTAATTTTGGTGGATATCCGTGGCAGAAAGAAACGAGAGCGTTGTTGGATGCTGAATCGCCTTATAGCTATGTTGAAAAAATCAACACTCCCTTGCTCATCATCCATGGCGATCAGGACTTACGGACAGGAGTCATTCAATCGGAGATGCTTTACAAGAGTTTAAAAATTCTCAACAAGCCGGTCGAATACATTCGCTATCCAAAAGAAGGACACGAGCTCACGCGAAGTGGTAATCCCGGACGGATGATGGATCATTTGCTAAGAGTGATTGAATTTTTTGAACGGTATGCAAAGCATCCATAATTTTAACCGCGGAGAGTGGGGGTTCGCAAAGAGTATAGTACATTTCAAATGTTATCCTCTGTGGTACTCTATACTAAGTAGACATTGCATTATTTGACTTTTGTATATTTGTAGTATGAAAACGGTAACCGCGATAGAATCACGCGAAAATTTAATCAAAGAGATTATGCACTTTGGTGAGATTAAAACTAAGCGCGAGGCGATGGATAAGGCATTGGAGAATTATGCGCGCTTGCTTAAATTTCAAGAATTCAGAAAACTCAGAGGGAAAATTTCTTGGGAGGGCGACCTAATGAAAATGCGAAAAGGAGAATTATAATGATTTTCGATTCTTCCGTTTGGATTAACTACTTAACGGGTAAAGGCAACAGCGAAACTAATCTTTTGGATGGCTTTTTGGCAACAGGAATTGTTCAACATGTTTGTCCGCCCATTATTCAGGAAGTGCTTCAGGGAATTAAAGATTCAGCAGACTATCAAAAGACCAGGAATATTCTATTTCTCATGGATTTTCTTCAGCTTGATTCCTATTATGTAGCCGAAGAAGGGGCGCAGATCTATCGTGCGCTGCGAAAAAAAGGTGTTACCCTTCAAAAGCCCAACGACTGTCTAATAGCCTTCTACGCTATTCACTTTAAACTAGAGCTAGTCCATAACGATATGGACTTTGACAAAATCGCTAAACACACTTCTCTGAAAGTTTACGCTGCTTAATCATTTCTTCACCAAAGCCGCCCTCCTTCTATAACTCTCGGCTTTGCTGGGCTCCAGTTCAGCCAATCTTTCAAGGACGAGTACCAGCGTAGTATCTTGTTCTACCGCTTCCTTGTAAAATTGAATCGCTTGTTTGCTTTCCTTTTGATCATAATAGATGTCTCCCAGGTTTTGTAGAAGTCCAGGATCTCGTACACCCATCTCGTACGCCCTATCAAAAAAATACAAGGCAGAATCGGGTTGGTTGATAAACTTATAATCATCGCCTAATAAATAATATGCTGGCCCGTAATCAGGGTTCTGCTGAATGCAATAGTTGATCAACGAGATGGATTTTCGAAAATCCTTTTTCGCGTAGAAGACCAACGCTTTGTTGTACAATCCAAATTGATTGGTAGGGTCGACCTGCAAAACTTCATCATAGTGGTTCAGCGCAGATTCATATTCACCACGATTATACCTTTCATTTCCCAAATCGACCAGCGAATCAATGTTTACTGTTTGCTGATCCATCGTCTGAACTTCTTCTGAATCGCTACTGGTAAAGGTAGGTGCAAACAAAACAATAAAAAATCCCAAAACACCCATTGCTATGGCGAATTGAATTGATTTAGCTCGCTTAATGGTTTCCCAAAGTGCCTGTACTGGTTTTCCCTGGTGCTGCTGTGCAGCGTCCGATCTCCCAAAAATCGGTTTCTCTTTGGGTTGATAGTAGTACGCGAAAAATCCAAAATAGCTGATGAAACCCAGCATGATCCAAAAAACAAAATTGCCAAGCGGCCACAACAAAGCAAGCAGCGCGCAACTGACAATCGTCCACCTAAGGTAGCGAGAAGATTTTTTGCTTTGGTCTGATGCCTTCATAATGTCCATCTAAAATAAAGAACTTAGCGTGAATAAACAGAGGCTTCATTGATTTCTTAGCAACAATTGATAGCGATCATTCCACGCAAACTTATCTTGTTTGCCACGAATTCAAAAATAATCACGAATACAAGTAAGGACGGCTTGCCATTTCGTGGAATGGTAAAGAAATTAGTAGTTGATTTCCACCACTTTTTTCTTCTGCAATTTTTGCATCGGCTTTGGCACGATTGACAATATTTCTTCTTTCAATGCCTTCAAGAGTCTCGTTTTGATGTGATCGCGATGCGTAACCAGGCTCACCTCGCGCGCAGGGCTAGGCTCCTTTAATCGCTTTACCAATTTCAATTGTGAAGGGCTGAATTCCATCACCGCCAATTCAGGCAAAATAGTTATGCCATCGCTTTTGTCCACCATGCGTTTTAAGGTTTCGATGTTTCCGGTTTCATATTTGAAATGAAAATCAGCGCTCTTCCGCAATTCGCACAGATTCAGAATCTGTGAACGAAAGCAATGACCTTCCTCTAAGAGCCAAAGTTGGTCGGGATTGATCTCTGTTGCCAGTACATACTTCTTATCGTACAGTGCGTTCTTTTTCGATACATAGACAAAAAGCTCTTCGTAGAAAAGCACATCTTCTTTAATGGACGAATCTTGCAATGGTGTTACGACTAACCCACAGTCGAGCCGATTATTTTTTAGTTCATGCACCACTTCCTCCGTAATCGTCTCTTTAATGACAAGATTAAGTTGCGGATATTTTTCGCGCATTTGCTTAAAGAGTGGAGGCAGCAGATAGGGAGCCAACGTGGGTATGATACCGATGCGCAGTTCGCCCGTGGTCGTATCCTTTTGATCGTCAATGATTTGTTGAATCATCTTGGCCTCGCGCAACGTAATTCGTGCCTGGGCAATAATGCTGGCGCCTATTTCCGTTGGGATGACGGGTTGCTTTGTTCGATCAAATATTTTGATGCCTAACTCCTCCTCCAGCTTCTGTATCTGCATACTCAGGGTAGGTTGAGTAACAAAGCACTTTTCAGAAGCGAGCACAAAGTGCCGATGTGTATCGAGCGTAACAATGTATTCCAGTTGGGTTAAAGTCATAGAGAATGGCTATATCTTTATAAAGATAATCAATTTGATTTATTATCGATATTGAACTAAAATTGCAGGGAAGTCACCAACACTTGTTAACAACAAATTAATCAATACAAAAAATGGAAAAACACACAACCGCTAGCGCCACGATGAACGGAGAAGCAAAATGTCCGTTTCACGGGGGTGCATTGAAACAAAGTGCAGGCACCGGCCCGCGCAATTACGATTGGTGGCCCAACCAATTGAAGCTTAACATTCTACGCCAGCATTCATCCTTGTCCAATCCGATGGATAAGTCGTTTGACTATGCCAAGGAGTTTAAAAAACTTGACTTGAAAGCCGTGAAGAAAGAAATCTTTACGCTAATGACTACCTCACAAGATTGGTGGCCTGCTGATTATGGTCATTACGGTCCATTCTTCATCCGTATGGCGTGGCACTCTGCAGGTACTTATCGCATCTCAGACGGACGCGGTGGCGCAGGTGCGGGAACACAACGTTTTGCACCTTTGAATAGCTGGCCGGATAATGCCAATCTGGACAAAGCCCGCTTGTTGTTGTGGCCTATCAAAAAGAAGTATGGAAAGAAAATTTCCTGGGCTGATTTGATGATCCTTGCGGGTAACTGCGCCTTGGAGTCTGCGGGCTTCAAAACGTTTGGCTTTGCGGGAGGTCGGGAAGATGTATGGGAACCACAAGAAGATATTTACTGGGGGCCTGAGGCAGAGTGGCTTGGTGACAAGCGCTACAGCGGTGATCGTGAATTGGAAAATCCGCTCGGGGCAGTTCAAATGGGTTTGATCTACGTGAACCCGGAAGGCCCTAATGGAAAGCCAGATCCAATAGCGGCAGCGCGCGACATCCGCGAAACGTTTGGCCGTATGGCAATGAACGATGAAGAGACCGTTGCATTGATAGCTGGCGGGCACACGCTTGGAAAAACACACGGAGCTGCTGATCCCGGTAAATATGTGGGTCGTGAGCCCGCAGCTGCGAGCATCGAAGAACAAAGTCTTGGTTGGAAAAATACATACGGTACAGGCCATGGCGCGCACACCATCACCAGTGGACTAGAAGGTGCCTGGACTACAACCCCCACTAAGTGGAGCAACAACTATTTCGAAAACCTTTTTGGCTACGAATGGGAGTTGACAAAGAGCCCTGCAGGAGCACAACAATGGAAACCGAAAGGCAACGCAGGAGCGGGCACCGTACCTGATGCACACGATTCGATGAAGCGCCACGCACCGATGATGTTGACTACAGACTTGGCGTTGCGCTTTGATCCCATCTATGAGAAAATTTCCAGGGACTTTTTGAAAAATCCAGCGAAGTTCAACGATGCTTTTGCGCGTGCTTGGTTTAAACTTACACACCGAGACATGGGGCCGATCGCTCGTTACCTCGGACCAGAAGTTCCCAAAGAAGTGTTGATTTGGCAAGACCCGTTGCCTGCTTCTAAGGCGAAGGCGCTAACTCCAAAAGACATCACTGAACTAAAGACCAAAATTCTTGCAACCCGGTTAACTATCGGAGAACTTGTATCAACTGCGTGGGCTTCGGCATCAACTTTCCGTGGCTCGGACAAACGCGGTGGTGCCAATGGCGCTCGCATTCGTTTGGCTCCTCAGAAGGATTGGGCAGTTAACAATCCTGCTCAACTAGCAAAGGTGTTGAAAACATTAGAAGGCATTCAAAAGAAATTCAATGCGAGCGGCAAGAAAAATGTTTCTCTTGCCGACTTGATTGTGCTTGCAGGTTGTGCCGCCATTGAGAAGGCAGCCAAAAAAGCAAAGGTGGATGTGAAAGTTCCTTTTATGCCCGGAAGAGTTGATGCTACACAACAACACACCGATGTAGAATCATTTGCTGTATTGGAGCCGGGTGCTGATGCGTTCCGTAATTACATCAACAAGAAGCACAAAGCAAAAGCGGAAGACTTGCTCGTAGACAAAGCCCAATTGCTCACGTTGACTGCACCAGAGATGACCGTGTTACTAGGTGGGATGCGTGTGTTAAACGCCAACTTTGATAACTCGAAGCATGGTGTGTTTACCAACAAGCCGGAGACATTGACCAATGATTTCTTCTTGAACTTGTTGGATTTGGGCACCACATGGAAGGCAACTTCAGATGCACAAGAAACATTTGAAGGACGCGATCGCAAGACGGGTGCAGTAAAGTGGACAGGCACACGTGCCGATTTGATCTTTGGTTCCAATTCAGAACTTCGCGCTATCGCAGAGGTGTACGGATGTGCCGATTCACAAGAGAAATTTGTGAAGGACTTCGTGGCTGCGTGGAACAAAGTGATGAACCTGGATCGGTTTTGATTTGTAGTAATTTCCAGGTGGAATGACCTACTCGAGGTGAAAAAAGTAATCTAAAAGAAAGAATGCATCGATAGACTTGATACCAAGAAAAGGTGCTGACGTGTGCAGAACAAGCCAGTAGTCGAAGAAAAGATTAAAATGAGTTAGAATTATAAGTATCCACTTAGACTAATTTTAAAATTTTCCTCGACCCTGGTCTGTTGAAGTTTGTACTAAGTATTAGCTTGCTTCTAGTATGTTTACCGCTATTCATCCACAATTGCCCATGCGAAATAAACGGTTACCCGTGATTTCTATTTAACCCAGATTTTGCAGTTGGCTGCAAAATCTGCCCGGAGGGCTGAAGAATACTGACGGTACCGTCAGTATTTTCAGGGTTAACCTTGACCAAAATGCCATGCATTTTGCGTCAACCGCAGGCAAATTTTGCTACTGCAAAATTTGGGTTTAAACAGTTTACATCCTGAGGAGTTTGGTGGTGAGCGCTACCACATGGTGCAAAAAAGCGATATCCAAATTCATCTTTTTTGAATTTAAAGAAATTTTCCTTAGAGAAAATTACGTATACGTGCTAATCCCTTTTTGTTGCGAATGTTGGTGACGGTGATTGTAATGGAATAGGTGACATCACCGGGCAATGGTCTCGGTGCGTCCTCATTTTCCATAAACACAGAAAACGAGTCACTGGTATCATGTGGACGGTAGTTGGCAACACGAGAGGTATCTTGTTGGCCAAAAGATGGCTGTGACAACAAGACTAACAAAAACAAAACCAATTGATTCATCCACCTATTCAATTTGGTAAGATACTATTTTCTAATCACGTGTTTGCAATAAGTTGCTTTGACATTGACCTCTAATTTCAGGGTTAGTAGAAAATGACTCTTAAAGAATCATGTTGGTTTATGACTTTATTGTTTTGTATTGATGATTACTTTTTCTACTTTGTAATTGGGTGTAGACCTGTTGAAGGAAATATAGACCTGCTTAAAAAAGATAACAAAAGTGATAGTTAGGCTAATCGGATTAACGGCCAACAAACTTAAATCCGCTTTTTTGGATTTATTGCCGATTATTTTGGTAGTGTCGTTCTTTCAATTTGCGGTTCTCAGGCAACCTTTTCCAAACCTTTCTGAAATAATAGTAGGTTTAGTTTTTGTTGTGATAGGGTTGACTCTTTTTATAGAGGGGCTAAAAATAGGCTTATTCCCTATTGGTGAAAATTTGTCCTACGCCCTGGCCAAAAAGGGGAGTTTGTTTTGGCTTTTGCTTTTCTCTTTTCTATTAGGCTTTTCTACAACTATTGCAGAGCCGGCACTCATTGCAATAGCAAAAGAGGCTGCTCGAATTGCTGTGGAGGCTGACTTACTTCAGGCAAAGCACGAAACTAACTATGCGCTGGGCTTACGTTTATCGGTGGCGCTGTCAGTAGGGTTCGCAATCTTATTGGGTGTTTGGCGTATCATCAAAGGCTGGCCAATTTATTATTTCATCATAGGCGGCTATTTGTTGGTGATGCTTATGACTTTGTTTGCGCCAGCCGAGATTATCGGCATTGCTTATGATTCTGGCGGTGTAACCACTTCTACAATTACAGTACCTTTGGTAACAGCACTTGGTGTAGGTTTGGCGTCAGTAATTGAAGGCAGAAGCCCGTTAAAAGACGGGTTTGGGTTAATTGCTTTTGCCTCTTTGTTACCCATGATTTTCGTTATGGCTTATGGTATTATAATTTTCAGTTAGAAATGCTGAAGGAAATTCTAAATACCTTTACTTCTACCATACAAGATGTGGCTCCTATTATGTTGCTGATTGGGACATATCAGATTTTTGTTATCAGGAAAACTTTCCCAAACCTAAAAAAAGTACTACTTGGAGTTGCAGTTGTTGTATTTGGCTTAACTTTTTTTTTAATCGGTTTAGAGAAAGCTCTTTTCCCAATAGGAGAAATTATGGCAAAGCAACTTTCTGACCATTCTTTTACGGTTAAACATTACTCAGGCGCACTTACAGATTGGCAAGCCTACTACTGGGTTTATATTTTTGCAGGGCTAATCGGTTTCTCGACTACTATTGCAGAACCTTCTTTATATGCGGTAGCAATAAAAGCTAATGAGGTCTCTGGAGGCACCATAGAAACTTTTACGTTAAGAGTGGTAGTGGCTATTGGGGTGGCCGTTGCTTTGGTTGTCGGAACTTTTAGGATTGTGGTCGGACAATCATTGGTGTTGTATATTTTATTCGGATATATAGTAGTTATTATTCAAACTATTTTTGTACAAAAAGACATAGCCTCATTGGCTTATGATTCTGGCGGTGTTACCACATCAACTGTTACGGTTCCAATAGTTGCTGCGTTAGGTATCGGTTTAGCCACTACCGTTCCGGGGAGAAATCCTGCTATAGATGGCTTTGGGCTCATCGCATTTGCTAGTGTTTTTCCAATTATTACAGTGCTAGGCTATGCACAAATTAAAAGTCTAATAATTTTATACAATAAAAAGCGTCAATAATCATGAGATTTAAATTAATTGTGGCTTTTGTTAAGCCTGAAATTTCAGACAATGTTGTCAAAGTAGCTAAAAAGGCAGGGGCTACTGGAGATGTAGTTATTCAAGGTAAAGGTTCGGGGCTTGAATCCACGAGTTTTATGGGGCTTTCTATTCACGACAAAACCAATGTTGTTTTGTTTGTGGTAGAAGAGCACCTTGTCAATCCAATAATCCAATCAGTAAGGGAAGAATGTCGTTTGGAAGATCCGGGCAATGGAATAGTATTGGTTTTGAGTATTGATAAGGTAGCGGGGTTATCCAAACAAATCAAACAAATCAGACAAAATCTAACTAACGAAAACTTATAAATCAAAATCATGGAAACATTCAAAACAGCTAAAGATATCGCTTCAGATAAACTATTCTTCATTGACGGACTTGCAAGTGTCAGAGATGCTGTGCTATTACTGAAATCTAAAAACGTACAAGCGCTTATCATTAAGAAAAGAAACAATGGAGATGCTTATGGCATAGTTACATTAACTGACATTATAAAAAGTGTAATAATTCCTCAAAAAACTATTGACGAAGTAAGCGTTTACGAAATTATGATAAAACCAGTTTTCTCAATTCCTTCTCAACTGAATGTAAAGTATGTACCAAGACTCATGCTGAACCACAATATCAAAATAGCCCCTGTTGAGGAAAACGGTGAGCTTATTGGAATGATTGACTTTTCCCAATGCGTATTTATGTCAATGGAAGATTGACGATCTTGAATAAAATTAGAGATTGAAAGCAAACGGTGAAGTGCTTAGAAATGGTCAACTGAAACGTTGGTGGTGTTTCGCAAAATGGTTGGATTGCTTTATTCCGATATCATGATTGCAAGACTAGTGTTCATGGAGGTTGCTCACTCCACATTGGGAAGACGCGGCTAGCCCCTTTAAGTGTCCGGCTTACAAGTTTATTTTGTACGTAAGTTTCCTCCTTACGCATGAACAATACGCAAGGTTAAGTGAAATATAAATTGCGATTTACTGGTGTGATGGTAAAGGAAGACTAAAGTATTCTCTTAACAAGCACCTTATCAATACTTCTGCCATCCATATCCACTATTTCGATGGACAGGTTTTTCCATGTGAATTCATACCCAAGGTGTGGGGCCACGGTAAATTGAGAAATAAATTCTTCAACCGTATTGATTTGCGAAAGATTCTTGTCGTTTGTTATTTCAATATCAAAATAGCGCGCTAATTCAGGGAGGGGAAGTGAGGCATCAATAAGAAAGGAATTGTCGCTGCGCGGAATGATTTCCTTCTTTTCGTGTAGTTGTTGAACGAAGTCATCAACGAGCATACCGATCAAATCATCCAAGGTAAGAATGCCCTGGACATTGCCTACGGCATTAACCACCAGGGCAACATGCTGTTTTGACTTTCGCAGTGTTTCCAGTGCCTTATAGGCGGTGGTGCTTTTGCTCAAAAGTATGGCTGGTCTTATATGCTTCTCTATTTCAAACGAATCTTTTTTGAGCAGTGCATTAAGGATGTCTTTCGTATAGATGATTCCCTTGACATGATCGAGACTTCCCTCGCAAACCGGAAATGACATATGAAGGGATGTAGAAATTTTTAACCCACTTGTTTCCAACGCGTCTTTGGTGTCCAGCCAGTCAATGTTTTCACGTAGTGTCATGAGCGTTCCGATGGTCCGGTCACCCAGATGAAACACATTTTCTACAATATCCTGTTCGATTTCCTGAACAGTTCCTGATTCAGTGCCCTCCTGAATAAGGGCTTTAATTTCTTCCTCGGTGATATCACCCCCACCGGATTTCTTAATATGAAATAGTCTGAGTAGTAAGTCGGTCGTGAAGGTGAGTAGCCAGATAAAGGGTGCTGCCACGATAGAAATTGCATACATGGGATAGGCTAGAATCTTTGATATCTTTTCTGGCATCGTAAGCCCGATGCGTTTGGGAACAAGTTCGCCAAGCACCAGTGAAAAGAAGGTGAGAATGATTACGATAATAGTTAAAGCAAGAGTTTCGCTGTAGGGTTTTAGTAGTTCGAATTGATTCAGATAGCGTTCAAAGTCGTCCTCTATTTTTTCTCCACTATAAATTCCGATCAGGATGCCAATGAGCGTAATTCCAATTTGTACCGTAGATAGAAATTTACCAGGATTACGAGAAAGCTCAAGTGCTTTTTTTGATATCTTCTCTCCTCTTTTTGCTGCTGACTCCAGGGCGGATTTACGGGAAGCTACCATCGCTATCTCCGCCATCGCGAAAATTCCGTTTAGCAAAATCAATAGTAGAATTATCAGCACTTCTGTCACTACATGGTAAGTAACCTTATTTTATACAGGTTAACCTTATTGGCTACTCTTAGCTATCGTAAACCGTTTTCCGATTTCATAGACCACAATACTCAGCACCGCATAACTGATTAATATTATCCATTCGCTTAATCCAAGCGGAACTGTATGCAACAAGGTGTTAAAGAATGGAATATACACAGCTATCAGAATCAGGCTTATTCCCAAAATCAATGTTGCCAGTAAATACTTATTATCAAAAGGATTTAGTTTGTATACGGGCACACGGAAGCCGCGGATGGCAAAGATGTAGAAGAAGGTATTCATGCCTAAAGCAACAAATGTTACGGTTCGTGCAAATTCCAGATTACCGGTGCTCTTCCAGAAGTAGTAAAAAATGACGAAGAGTAGCGTGTCCATCACCAGAGCATAAAACAGGATCAACTTTTTCATTTCGTTGCTGATGAGCGGTTCATTCTTATCACGTGGCTTACGTTTCATAAGGCCTTCATCAATTTCATCAAAGGCTAGTGCCATGGCGGGCAATGAACTTTCAGCCAGTTTTATCCACAGAATTTGTGCGGGTAGCAATGGCAGCGGTAGTCCCAGCAGCACCGCCCCTCCTACTACAATCATTGTTGAAAAGGCATCGGTGAGTAGAAACAGAAGTACTTTGCGGATGTTATCAAAGATTATTCTACCCCTGCGCACTGCCTCAACAATAGTATTGAAATTATCATCCAGTAACACCAGGTCAGCCACATCTTTTGAAATGTCGGTACCACTGCCCATGGCAACACCAATATTTGATTTTTTCAAAGCTGGTGAATCATTTACTCCATCACCGGTCATGGCCACCACTTCTCCGTTGCGCTGGAAGGCGCTTACTATCTTGCTTTTGTGTTTCGGTTCTACGCGAGCAAAAACCTTGATGTTGCTCACGCGGTGTGATAGTTCTTCATCCGAAAGTATATCTAATTCCGCACCTTCAATCACTTCGTCTGCACGCACTTGCATACCCAATTCATTGGCAATAGTGGTTGCAGTTTGTTTGTGGTCACCGGTAATCATCACAGGCTTGATACCGGCTTCACGGCATTGCTGAATGGCATCTACTACTTCCGGCCTAAGCGGGTCTCTGAATGCTACCAATCCGGCAAAGACTACTTCTTGCATATCAGCTGGTGATAGTGGACGCACACCGGGCTCATAGACATTCTTAAATCCAATGCCGATTACCCGCAATCCTTTTGAGGTTAATTCCTGAAAGGCTGTTTTAATTCTATTTGTATCCTCTTGCCGCATCGGGAGGATGGACCCTTTGCTAAAATAGAATGCTGAAAAGGAAAGTATTTTCTCAGGCGCTCCCTTCGTATATATGATTTTTAAAAGTTGTTTCTCGGGTGAGGCGTGAAGCGTAGCCATGAATTTATGTTCCGACCCAAAGGGGATTTCTGAGAGCACAGGTGATTGCTCAAGGAGAGAAACCCGATCAATGCCGTACTCATATCCTGCTAGCAGCAGAGCCCTGTCGGTGGGATTGCCGCTTGCCTTAACCTCACCCTCTTCGTTATGCATAAACCCCGCGTTGCACATCACCGATATTTCAAGTAATTTTTTTATATCGGGATGCAAGGATGCCGGAACTGATTCACCGTGTAAAACTGCATCGTACGCAATAAAGCTGTCGGTGCGCATTTCGCCCCGGGTGAGTGTACCGGTCTTATCGGCACAAATAACCGTGACAGACCCCAACGTTTCGGCAGCCACCAGTTTTCGCACCAATCCATTTTTCTTCACCAGTTTATTCATCCCCACAGTGAGTATTACAGTCATGGCAGGAATCAATCCCTCGGGTACTGCCGATACAACTACCGCCACCGCGGTCATAAACATTTCTAATAAGGGGATTCCGGTAAAAATGCCAACGGCAAAAATGATAACGTTTATGACCACCAGAATTATCCCTAACCATTTTCCAAAAACCAATAACTGCACTTGCAAAGGTGTTTGCTCCTCTTCGGTAGACTGCACCATGGTAGCGATGTTACCGAGTTCGGTATTAGTTCCTGTTGCGGTAACAATAGCCTTTGCATTTCCACTGGCAGCCACGGTGCCCGCATAGATCATATTTTTTCGTTCTGCAAGCGGAGTGCTTTCAGGTAATTGATCTACATGCTTGGCAAGAGGCAGCGACTCACCGGTGAGAGAAGCTTCTATGGTTGAAAAATTGCTAACCTCGATAATTCGCGCATCGGCAGGAATCTTATCGCCCGATGAAATGAGAATCACATCGCCAGGAACAATTTGTTCGTGAGAAATAGAAACGGGTGTTCCGTCACGCAGCACCTTTACATCGTAGCGGATAAGTTTATTCAACCGCTCCAGCGCCTGTCCGGCTTTGTATTCCTGGAAAAAGCCAATCACACTACTCACATAAATTACAACAGCCACGATAATCGCATCGACCCAATGCGAAGTCAACACGCTAATGACGAAAGCAGCAAAAAGAATGTAAATAAGCGGATTCTTAAATTGCCTGAAAAATAGCACAACGGCTGAAAGTTTTTTCTTATCGGGCAGTTTGTTTAGGCCATGCGTTCGGATTCTTTCTTTAGCATCGATGCTATTCAATCCAAGCTTTCCAGTGTTCAGCAACTGCTGAACTTCTGATATGGGTAATAGATGGTGGTTCATATAATTAGTGGAAGTGGTATAAATTCTTTTTACGTTTTAATAAATAAGGTTACCATCAGGCCTATGTATAAAAACAGAATGATGAGTGTGTCTATGCTTAATCGCCATATTTTCTTTTGTGGTTTAGCCATAAAGCCCAGGCCCGCTACGGCCGTCATCATGATGACCACCATCACGGATTCCAAATGCTCTTCGTTGATGTTGGCAAATAAGGAACCATCTGTATAGAGAAGATCAGTAAGCGCAAGGATAAAAATATTGAATACGTTACTACCTAAAAGATTCCCAACCAGGAGATCGAAGGCTCCCATACGGATAGCTGCAAAGGACACTACTAATTCGGGCAGCGAAGTAACCGCTGCCAGAAACACGGTGCCAAAGAATGTGTTACTCAATCCGCTTTGGTGGGCAAGCTGTTCGCCAAAGTAAGGAAGGAAAACCGCAGCGCCTATCACCAAAATGGCATTGGCGACATAGCCGGTGATTGCCTTTTTAAGTTCAGCCTTGTTATGCTCCTTATCCTCAACAACAAGTGGCTTATCCTCTTTATCTGATTGAGTGAACTGAAATATTCCCCATATCGCAGCTAAGTAAACCAGAATAAGGAGAATTGAAAAAGGGCTTATCCAAAAGATCAAAGGCGTGATATCATTCAGCATAATTGCAAGGCCGCTCAAGGCAATGAGAATGACACCATATAGCCCGGCATAAAGATGGCTGGTTTTCACCAGGGAGGTGATTGGCTGTTTGATGCGCACATCAATCAGCGACAAGACGAACAGGTTAAACACACAGCTCCCAAAAACATTACCTGCTGCCAGGTCCGGTTCGTGAACGATTGTGACCGATCCGATGCTGGTCATTAGTTCAGGCAAAGAGGTTACGGAGGCTATTAGAACAAGGCCGACCCAAGCGTTGCCCCAACCTGTAAGGTCGGCAATTTTATCACCATACTTGGCAAGCTTAGTTCCGCTAAACACGATAACAGCGGTGCAACCAATAAAACCCACAAGGTATATATACAGACTACTCATGAAACAATCGCGTTTTGATTCTTAAGGCCTACACTATTTTGTTTCGATTGATAGGTTTCCTTTGTCCTGATATTTGACAAAGCCATTAGTAATGACTTCTTGCACGAAAGGATTTCTCGGTGCACATTCATCAACGTAGAAGCTTTCATTTCATTCAGCTGGTCACTTTTTAGTTGGTTTATCACTTCCAATTTTTGCCTTTCTTCATGGACTTGCGCATAAGTGATTGCTCCGTTTATTTCTTCAGATAATAGATCCAGATCATGTAACTTTTGCAATTGAGAAAAGTGATTATCAAATTGGCTCCATTCGTTGCATATACTACTGCATTGCAGATGTAAAACATCATTGGCAGAGGCTAGAAAGTTGTGAAGGTTGTGCTGAATATCCTTAATGGCTTTGGCCGCATAAACAGATTGCCTTATTGCACCAATGTATTGCAGTAGCAAGGCTGCGTCCTCCTTTTCCAGATTATTTTTCTGCAGATCGGCATAGTAGCTTAATAAATCACCTTCGGTCTGTTTTATTCGTTGATAATCATCGTCCACATTGATGTCAGCCTGTGCAATTGATTTGATACTTCCCAATAATCCACCGGATACTTTTTTTTCATGACATAAAATATGCTGTATGAACAAACGTATCTTGTTCAACAGCTTCAACGTCTCATGATGAAGGGCATCAGTCGCCAGTATCGGCACCAAAGGGAGCTCCTTGTCGATGTATGAATTGCTTTTTCTCCCATTCGTTGTAACCATTCTCTCAAGCCATTTCGAGAACCTATTTAAGAATGGGACAAATAACACAATTGAAATAAGATTGATTGCTGTCTGGAAAAATACCAAACCGATTAAAGGGTCATTAATTCGAATAATGTTCTCAATAAAATAAATAAGTTCATACAATGCGATGTATGCAACTACCACAGTTACAATATTGTAAATGAAGTTTCCTATGGCAACCCGTTTTTTGTCCACAGTTCCCTTCATTCCCCAAAGCAGTATTTTGATTGTGGTTCCTACTTCTGCTCCAATTACAATAGCGGCAGCAGATGGGAACGCTACTACACCAGCGTAGATGGCGGTAAGGGTGATGGCCACAGTGGCTGAACTGGATTGGATGATGGTGGTGAGTACGAATCCAAGGATAACAAAAATAAATGTGCCGTAGTGGGAATACGATTTCAGGTCAAAACCTTCTACCAATGCCAATGCACCTTCTTTCATAAAACCCAATCCCAGAAACAACACGCCCAAGGCAAATAAGACAGCAAGCACGGTATGTAACCTTCTTCTCTTTTCAAAAAAGAACATTCCGATGGTCGTTATAGCTACAATAGGTAGTGAATAGTCTAAAATATCTAATTTGAAGCCAATGGTAGCAACCACCCAACTGCTTAGCGTGGTTCCTACATTGGTTCCCAAAATAACACCCAGTGCATTTCGAAACGTAATTATGCCCGACTCGACAAACGCCAACACAATCAATGATACAACCGAACTACTTTGTACGATGCCGGTAACTAAAGCACCAACTCCAATTGCTTTAAATACATTTTGGGTATTACGCCTTAGAAAAAGTTTAAGTCGTCTTCCTGAAACACTTTTCACTAAGGTTTCTATCTGGCTCATCCCATAAAGAAAGAGACCCAGTCCTGCCAGCAATTTCCATATTTCTAAATTTTGCATCTACACTTTTACTTAATCAAATAAGCATTGTTTCTTAAGTGCCCAGCATACAGTAAAATCACTTACGCTTCTAGCGTACGATTGGAATCAATGCTCCCTCTTCCTGAAAACTAACAAAGGGGTTTTCGTATCGAACGAGAGCGCAGCCGATTTACTGGATAGGAATATTCGTTCATACCAACCTCTCTTTTGCTTTGTAAACAGTACTACCAGGTTTGGCCTTGCCTTTTTAATATCCTTTTGCAAATGATAATTTAGTGAATTTTCAACTTGCAATCTTTGGAAATAGAATTTTACACTTTTTGAAACATGCTTAGCTGCCATCTTCTCTAATTTAATTTTTACCTCTTTTAGGGGCAAAAGAAAATCATAATGATAAACTGAAACTCTCGCCTTCATTGGCTTGGCAAAACCAGCTACCCTGTTAATTTCTCCGTGAAGATTATTGAAATCAGAGGAATACAGGATGTGGGAAATTGGGCTCACGCGGTATGTTTTAGGCACAACAATAACGGGTATTGGAGAAGTAGTTAGAATAGCCGAAGCAGTTGTGCCAATCAGTTTTTTTAATGCACCTGCACCCCGTGTGCTCATGCAAATGTAATTGGCTTTGGTGTGTTTGGCGAAGTCAATTACCGCTTCATCTACCTTATACCCCTCAGCAACAACAAATTGCGCTTCTCTGGCTTTTAATCCGGTCTGGTGAGATATCTTATCTATAAATTGTCTCAGCCGTGCATGCGTTTTTTTTAATTCAACTGCAGCATAGGTATTATACTTTTCCAAACTCCAGCGGGTAGGCTTTGGCAATTCCTGCGAATGAAAAAAAATGAGTTTGCTTTTTGTTTGCTTAGCCAATTGAAGGGCAAAGCGAATCCCTGCTTTAGAGTTAACAGAGAAGTCTGTAGTAACCATTATTTTATTCATAGTTCAGTTGATTTTGTTTGGTTAAAAATTATGCATGGCGTAGATGGCTTGTTTCCGTCTAGATGAAAAGATTGAAGCAAAAGGGACAACACGTAAGTAAGTTCATTTTTTATTTCTTAAACGTCAGTAGTGGAACGTGGCTTAGAAAGGCCATTTTCCGTGTTATGCTTTTGCTAAACAGTTTTTCGAAAAACGTCAGCTTGTGAGTAAACATAGCCAGCATATCCGTTTTATGTTTTAATACGTATTCATCAATCCCCTTTGCAGCATTGTCATGGAGGGAGACTGTAAACGTAATTTTTTTATAATCCATTGTTTTTGAAAGTTTGGCTACAGTTTTTTTTATGTCCAATTTGCTTTCTCGTGTCGGTGGGATAATATGAAGTATGTGGATCCCTGCATTAAAACATTTAGCAAATGAAACCACTGTTTTTAATTCATCCTTAAGGTTAGTAATGTCGGTAGCATAAAAAATATTTTTTAAACTGGTAAACCTGGCAAATTCAGGCACTGTTATTACGGGGATACGACTTTTATCAATTACAGCTGCTGCATTGCTCCCTAGCAGAATTTTTTTCAAACCCGTTGCTCCTTTTGTTCCCATCACAATAAGATCAATGTCATTATGCTGAGCGTAGTTAATTACCACGCCTTCAACTGGAAAACCCTTCATGACATGGCTTGCGATATCTATCTTTCCTTTATTTTCAGATCTGATTTCATTGATCAATTTGGCAAAATCCTCAACCGCATTCTCGGCCATTTTATCTTCCAGGTATTTTACATTCACGGCTACCCTTCCAGGCGAGCTATCTAGATTGACAACACTTAACAAAATAAGTTTTGCTTTGAGTTTTTTACCAATCCTAACAGCATACTGAATTGCCACTTTAGATAGTTTTGAAAAATCGGTAGGAACGAGAATGGTCATAATATTTTGTTTTTAAATGTGTGTATATGAGTCTTCACTAAAAATCATTATAGCCAGATTGAGGTTGTACAGCATGAAAGACTAGGAGCGGTAAACAAGCCTGATAGACCATTTTTTTTGAAAGACTGGAGCTAAAGAGTTTTTTAAAAATACTCCTCTTTCGCATAGACAATGCAATGAGGTGCGCCCCGACAGCGTCCACAAAATGATCAATACCTTCCTGCGTATTTTCATGATGCATCACATAATAGAAGGGCTGTATGCCACGAACCTCTGTCGCTACGGCCTTTGAAAATTCTTGAATCAGATCACTGTCAGATCTTAAATTTTCTTTTGAAACATGAAGGAGAATAAACTCGGCTTTCAGGCGCTTGGTTATTTTTATAAGCTCTTTCACGGTTTGTATATCAGTGTCTTCATAGTCAGTAGCAAACACAATTTTTTTAGGCAATGCCAGGGTTGTGTTCGCGGGCACCGCAAGAACTGGGAAGGTTGCCCTTTCGATAACAGAAGCCGTATTGCTTCCAAAAACCATTTTTGCAAGGCCACTGGCTCCTAGGGTGCCCATCACAATCAAATCTGGCTGGCTATTTTCTGCTTCAAGTACGATCTCTCCAACCGCGCTTCCCATTCTCACAAGATGCTCACAACTTATTCCATAATCTTCTGAAAGCGCGGTGGAGATAGTTTGGAGCTTCTCCGTTGCTTCATTCACTATTCGGCCAATCTCCTCTTTGATCAATGGATAAACAACGTTTCCACGCGTAACGGGCGGGGTATAGACATGTAGTAAGATCAAATTTGCATTCATGGCTTTACCTAGTAATGCGGCATAGTTAAGCGCATGACCCGCATTGTTCGAAAAATCAGTTGGGATGAGAATTTTCATAATGATACTCAGTAGTATTATTTGACACGCGATTTAAGAAAGGTGAGTAAGGGAAGTTTTATCTGGTAAACAAGTTCTTCCGTTTTACTTCGTACAAAGAGCTTATCGAATAAACTTCGCTCTTCTGGAAACATGACTAGTATTTCTGGTTTGTTAATTTTTAAATACCGTTGTAGCTGTTCGATAATCGTTAGCCCGGGTCGTTCTTTTTGTACAATGATTTTCAGCCATTTATATTTGACCTGCTTCGCTAAGTACTTCTCATCTATGATTGGTTTAGCATTGCCTTCAACAAAATTTAAATTGAGAATTTCAATTACCGCCTTCTCTGGGCTAGCTACAGGAGCTATGCAGCGAAGTTCATTCACAAGGTTTTTGAGATCAGAAGAATAGACTATCGTTTTTAGTTTTCTATAGCGATACCGTGGTGGAATTGCTAGTACAGGAGCTGAGGCTTTAAAAATGATCTCTGAACTAATGCTTCCAAAAAGCTTTAATCCGGTAGCACCGTGAGTTCCGACTATAATCAGATCAACCTTTTGGTCTTTTGCAGCAGCAACTAACGTTTCGGTGACAAAAATCCCGTTCTTAGCCACTACGCTAACTCTTCTTGCATTCTTCTTGAGATGAAGATCGAGATAGATTTTACCTACTAAACTCTCTAGCCTTTGCTGTTGGATGCTCTCCTCTTTTTTCTCAAGCTCCAGAAATACAGCTTGACTTATTGTTGGGTTGATTCTTGCCATGCGCACAACATTGAATACTACGAGGTGGCATTTGATTGTTGTAGCGTATTGAACCGCATACTTCAGGGCATTGTTCCCTGTCGTAGAGAAATCAGTGCATACTAATATTGTTTTCATTTTTTTATGTTTTATGTTTCATTTTTGCGCAAAACTTAATACTGGCACCTTCGTATGAAAAAGAATTGTTTCAGCAATACCCAACTGATAACCTGCTTTTCGTTTTCGCAAATTTGTGACGAGGGCAATCATTCCTGCCTTTGATTTTTTAGCATAGTTAATAACACCTGTTTCTATTTCATGATCCTGATATACTACACACTTAAATGTAACCTGTTTCTGTGCATGCACTTCAGCTTTCATTCTCGTTACCAGCTTCTCGCTATCTTTAAGCCGAGTTGGGGTGTTTACATAAAGCAGGTCAACAGAGGCTTTTAGATTGACCGCTAAATTTTTTATTGTATTTATTGTCCGGGTGATGTTCCCTTCAAAATCAGAAGAGAATATGATTTTCCGGATATCCTTTGGAGTATAATTTTTCTTTACTGAAAGTACCGGGCAAGAAGCCATTCGCAATACACGTTGCGCAGTCGATCCAATAAATAAGCTAGTTGTTTCACCGGCACCATGAGCGCCCATTACGATCAAGTGTATTTGATTAGCTTTGGCAAAAGTAAGAATCTGCTCAAAAGCCACATCGCCTTTGATAGCAATAGTGACCGAAATACTTTTAAAAATCGGGCTCTTGGAAAATTTCCTGAGCTTGGTTTCAGCGTCTGCAAATCTTTTCTCTAATACAGGATTTTTTTGTCGATCCTTAAGGGATTGGTCAGCCCACCCCACAGGGATATTAGCCACATGTAAGAGGTGAAGTGTTGCGCCTGTCTTCTTTGCCAAGTATGCCCCCATTTTTGAAGCACTGACTGAACTTGAAGAAAAATCGATGGGTACTAAGATGTTTTTCATGGTTTATCACTTTTAATTATAAACTCAACTAATTCAACTATTGTATTAATCTTATTCAGTATGATTATTCGTTACATGGCAATAATTATGTGTGTGCAGTAGTATCATTTGAAGAAGACTCCTTAATTACTTTAAAAACCAACTCCGTTAAGTATTCTGTAATACCACCCACTTGATCAATCGGTATTTCAGTAAGGGATGGTAAATGATGGGCAAAATAGCGCTGATCATAAGAGCTTTCTATAATTGTTGAAATCAATGCAGTCGGATAGCGATAGCCTGGATTGATTTCTCTAACAATGGCAGCCACCTTTTTACAAAGTCGTTTATAACTTAAAAACAATCCCTCTTTATTTTCTTCATCTACATGTTTGGTCAGATAGACTTTCTGCGATTCGGCAATAACAATTCGGTATAGAGCAGCCTCATCCACTTGTGGAATTCGAGATTCTTGCTCAAGAGGTGTGGTCAACAACTGGAGGGCTATCTTCAGACGTTCCTCCGGGGGGTTAATATTGGCTGTTGCGATGGTAATACGGTAGTCCAACCAGGTCCAATACCAGGTAAGGTGGTAAATCAGTAGCCTGTGTTTATTCTCAAAGTGCCGATAGATGGAGGCTTCCGTACACGGTATGTTGTCAGCAAGTTTTGCAAACGTGAACGATTCAAAACCAAGTTTATCAATCAATTCAATGCTATGCTGAATGATTTTCTTACCAAGATCGGATGAAGATGGATCTTTTGTATACACTGATTCATTGATTTTTATCTGAATATTGTTGAGGCTTTCCATTTTCAATTTGTTTTTATATTTAAAACGTGTGCACGTGGTTCGATCAAAGAAATTTTAAGTGATCGTGTAAACCGATCATGATCATTTTTCTATCGTGTCAAAATCAGAATTTCTTCTTCATCAGATTTGGTAACAGTAAAGCTTTCTTTTAACAATAGTAATACTATCATAATGACTAAACTATGATAAATGTCATATTTGCTATAGCTAAATCTTGGGAATCTGAAAATGGTCTGTTTTTCAATCCATTTCACATTAGAAATTCATTAGAACAAGAGTGTGGGGCTTGAAAACCCGATGATCGGAAAACTGAAATGGGTATTGAAAGAAGCGGTTGTTTGGCACTTGCCATCGCTCGCCACAATTGCAGTGCCGTGGATGTTGGGATATTGTGAGTCTTTGTTCATTGGGCGCGTCCCAAGGTTTGTTTTTTTGTTTTGATTCCCAGGTTATAGAAGTAAGCGTTCACTTGGCCGAGTGGAGAATTAGAGTTGGAAAAGTATCACCCATTAATTGTTTCTTGTCTTCTCAATTGAGTATAACTCTTGGCTCTACGCATATTTCTTCACAATACGAGCCTATCTCTTCGCATTTCATGTATTTTAGTTTTGTTACTATGACGACACTCGGCTTGGGCGACATGATCCCCGTTGGTTCGTTGGCTAAATCGTTGGTCGTGTTTCAGGGAATGATTGGATTGCTTTATCCCGTGATCATGATTGCAAGACTAGTATCCATGGAGGTCGCTCACTCCACATTGGGAAAGCGTAACTAAATGAAGGAGTTGAAAGGACATCGGAAAGCGTAGAAACCCTCGCATAGGTAAAAAATCAAATAGTCCATCTTATATTTAGCGGGATTAACTAACTTTTATTCCAGATGCGTTCGGTTGTATTTGGGTGGTTTCTTCTTTGCCTTTTTTCCTGTGGTAAAAGGGAAGCAGTAAACAATTTAGATGTTAGTGTGCCACCCATTGTCAAGGCCATAATAGAGTCTATTCATGACCCGATTGACAGCAGAGGATTACAATACAATTCTCAAATTTCAGAAAACTCATACATCGTCAAATCCCTTTTTACGGAGCAAGGTAATCTTAAACAAAAGGAGAAATATGACCAAAAGGGAAATATGGAATGGCGTGAGGTGAACAGCTATGACAAGTCGAATAACCCTATTAAACAAGTCCTGTATCATTATCGGAAAGTCTCGCGCAAAACGATTAACCGATTTAATGAATTAAACCAACTCATTGAAAATACAATCTTTGATGCAGATGGAAAGTTAATTGAGAAGAAACTAGCACAGTTCAATAGCCAGCAAGAAAGAACGCTCACATTTTACATTCTGAAGAGGGGTGTTTTAGAAAAAAATTCAGCGAGCGTATTCAACAAAAGTGGAAACAATACTGAAAACCTATTTTTCTCTGACAAGAAACTTGTTCGCCAAGAGCTAAACAAATATGACAATCGCGGCAACCGAACAGAAAGTTTGGAGATAGATCTCAATTCGGGAATGAAAAAATTAACACACTTCAACTACAACATCCGAAATGATATGACGGAAATGATTACGTTGAACGCCAGCCTCATGATCGAATCCAGAATTACCTACGCTTACGATAGCGGCCATCATCTGATAAAACACTCCAGTTATGGCGTAGCTGGAAATCATCAAGAGAGCAAGGATTTCCTTTATGAATTTGATGCGGCTGGGCAATGGATAAAGCAGATCACTTTTGAAAAAAGAAAGGCCGTTTCAATTACTGTTCGAAGCATTGAATATTACTAGTCACAATTCGATGCGGATTTTCAATTTGCCTAGTATGCTTTTATGTGATTTCTCCGCTACAAAGGGGGAACATGATTTATATCAGTATAGTTGGAATCAAAAGACATTTTTCTGCCTTCAAGCTATTATGACATTAGTTCGATAAAACGGAAACACTTTTGCTTTTTTTGAGTACCTGGAATCAGGCAAGGGTGATTGTTTTGAAATGTATTATTGCCATAAACCACAACCCTCCCTACTATGAAAGTCTATGATGAAAAGCACATTAAGAATATTGTTCTATTGGGTGCCCCTAAAACCGGAAAAACGTTGCTGGCAGAAGATATGCTCTTTGAAGCGGGCATCATTCACCGAAGAGGAACCATTGAAGGAAAAAATACCATCAGTGATTATCATGAAATAGAACGCGAACGAGGCAATTCTGTTTTTGCCACCTGCATGCATACCGAATGGCGCGACTATAAAATTAATATTATTGATACCCCCGGCTTTGACGATTTTGTCGGTGAAATGATATCGTCTATTCGTGTGGCCGACACGTGCGTGATGGTCGTGAATGCACAACATGGAGTGGAAGTGGGCACAGAGTTAATTTGGAACTACGCCAGTCAGTTTAATAAACCAGTCATTTTTGCGATCAATCAGGTGGATCATCCGAAATCAGATTTTGATAAAACATTAGAGTCACTTCAACAACGATTTGGAGGTGCGGTGACACAAATGCAATACCCGATTAACCAAGGGGAAGCGTTTAATTCGATTGTTGATTTATTAACGATGGTAGTATACAAATTTCCGACTGAAGGGGGCAAACCCGAAAAGCTGCCAATACCCAGCTCTGAAAAGCAAAGAGCCGAGCGCCTACACAATCTACTAGTGGAAAAGGCGGCTGAGAACGATGAAAAACTAATGGAGAAATATTTTGAGAAGGGAACATTGGATGAGGATGAAATGAGATTGGGATTGAAGTTGGGAATGATTCACCATGATGTGTTTCCCGTTTTTGTCATGTCGGCCAAAAAAAATATGGGTAGTGGCCGGATGATGGGTTTTATTGATAACGTGGCGCCCAGTCCACTCGAAGCAAAGCCTGAAATGACCGATGACGGCAAAGAAATTGTGTGCGATCCGAAAAAGCCAGCGGTGTTGTTTATCTTCAAAACACACCTGGAGCCCAACCTAGGCAAAATTTCATTTTTCAAAGTGATATCCGGTGAAGTTACAGCAACCTCAGAGTTAATAAATAGTAAAACGGGTGCAGTAGAAAGGTTCCACCAGCTTTTTATTATGGATGGGAAGACACGCAATCCCGTAGAGAAGCTGACTGCCGGTGACATTGGAGCTACGCTAAAATTAAAAGATACGTACACAAACCAAACCTTGCATGCGAAAGGCTTTGATGTGACGGTGCAACCTATCGTCTTTCCAGAACCTCGCATCCGAACTGCGGTGATCGCACTTAGTAAGCAAGACGATGAGAAGATCGGAGAAGTGCTGCATAAAATTCACCTCGAAGATCCAACTCTCTTAGTAGAATATTCTACTGAGTTAAAACAGTTGATTGTATCGGGGCAGGGTGAGTTGCATTTGCAGGTGTGCAAATGGTTTTTGGAAAACGTGTATGGACTGCATGCCGATTTTATTGCTCCTCGTATTTCTTATAGGGAAACCATTCGAAAACCATCTGGTGCAATGTATCGCCATAAAAAACAATCGGGTGGTGCGGGACAGTTTGGGGAAGTGCATCTAAAAGTCGAGCCTTATTATCCCGGCATGCCCGAGCCTGAAGAGTTTACCATTCGTGGTAAAGAAGTGATTGAATTACCATGGGGAGGACATTTGGTTTTTTATAACTGTATTACCGGAGGCGTAATTGATAGCCGATTTATTCCTTCTATCCTGAAAGGAGTGATGGAGAAAATGGAAGTAGGACCGATATCTGGTTCGCGTGTGCGCGATGTGCGAGTGATGGTGTACGATGGCAAAATGCATCCGGTAGACTCTAACGATATTTCATTTAAAATTGCCGGTATGTTAGCCTTCAAGGAAGCTTTTTTAAAAGCTGAACCGCAATTATTGGAACCCATTTGTGATCTGGAAGTTACTTTGCCGGCCGAAATGATGGGTGAAGTATTGGCTGATTTGCAAACGCGCAGGTCTCTAATTATGGGAGTTGATCCGCTGGGAAGTAGCGAAATCATTAAAGCAAAGACACCACTCGCTGAATTGAATCGCTACTCCACTTCGTTACGATCCTTATCGCAGGGAAAGGCGCGATTTATACAGCGGTTTGCAGAATTTGCGCCTGTTTCGATGGACATACAAATGCGGGTAGCAAAAGCGTTACAGGTGGTAGAGGCTGAATGAAAAACAAAAAGCGAGATAGTTTCTAATGGGGATTAGCTAATCCAACCATTGGCTGTTGACTTTTTGGAAAACCAAATAAGAAAAATGCCAATGGAAAAAACCATAATGGGCATAGCCATGCCTCCCGGTCCATAAACTTCAATCGACTTGCTCATGAACAAGTTGTAATACATTTGCACAACGATACCCACAAAGGCGACAATGAAAACCGGAGTTGCCCATTTCTTTTTCAGTAAGAGCAGAATGCTACCCAGTGTGCTACCCCAAACGGCAATAGCAAAAGCGCTGATGGACCATGCTGGCACAGACTCTATCAAAAGTCTTTCGTTTTCCGGGAGCGCTTGAAGCGCCTCAGGGCTCATCATTACTTGTGATAAATAGGCCATTACGCCCATCAGGTTCCAGACAAGTGCGATGACACTTACGACCCAGAACCAGGTTGCGGGTTTATTGGTGGTAGTCATATTGTGGGGTTTAAGGAATAGTAAGTTGCAAAAATCAACTTGGAATTGCTACTACTTTGTTACGAACGGTCAATGAAAGCGGTTGGATTGTTTACCTTACATCAATATGATTTTAATAAGCCGGCTTCTTGCTCTTACCTAAAAATGCCCGCTAAGAATTCCTACGGCAAACTCATTTGATAGCTAGAGGGCGAAAGCAGGACGCTTGCGCCAGAACTGGGATTTGTCAGAGGAAGAGGATCAGAAAACATCAAATTCATTTTGTTCCAATGGTTACAAGGCATTTAACTCTCCTTCTTAATTTGCACATTGCCTGACTCTAAATCGATATTGATTTGTTTGATTACAGAATCAATTTCATGGGCTTGGTCAACCATTTTCTCTACAAAAAAATCCGCGTTTTGGGTAGGGTCAAGTTTGTAAATGGATGCCAGGCCGAGTAGCCTTGCCACGGGACCTCTTAAATGATGGGCGTTTCTAAAGCTGTATTTATACAATATTTCATTTTGAATTTGAATCTTTGCGGTTCGTTCGTTAACCACTTCTTCCAAATGCGTGTTTAAGGCATTTAGATTGTCTTGAATTTGAAGCAGCTCTTCATTTTGTGTTTCAATCTCCTTGCTCTTTTCATTGAGTTGGATATTGCTATCTCTCAAGTATTGAAGAATTCTATCGTAGTTCGCTTTCAACACTGCTGTTGCATAAGATAGAACGAAATACAAAACCGAATACGTAATGGCGGCAGTGATGGCGTCCTGTAGGTGAAAAACAAAAAGCGTATTAATAATAATAAAAGCAATGCAATGCATAATCCACATGATGCGACCTTTTAACATAACTGAAAAAATAAAACCGACTATCATTACTACAGCTAAAGTGGTGGTGGTATATGGAACTGTTAAACGTTGATAACTCATGGCCGCGAGGGCTACAGACGTGGCGATCAAAACTGCTATGGTAGGATGATTACGTCTGAGTATGTACGCAATAACAAATGCACATAACATGGCAACAGAAATGACAATTGATAAAGTGTCTTCAGGAAAAAATAAAAGATTGGAGATAATTATTAGAAGAACTCCGCCTATCGAAATCATCAAAATCGTGTCGAGGAAAAATTTCTCGATATCTCTTATCTCCATGTGCATGGGTCATTCATTTCTGTGAGATGTTAATTTACTAAAAGTTGTTGACACGAGACTTACACCTAATGAGCCTTAAATAATTTAATAGTGTAATCCAACAATTTACCATCTCCGTGTTCTCCATGCCCCGGCACAACCATTTTCAGATTGGGGTATTCTTTTTTAATCCGTCCAACAGTATTTGACCACTCTGCCACATTCGCATCGCCCAGAAAGCCTTTACTGGCATCTAACTCCTTTATAAGACAACCTCCAAATAACACATTTTCGCTAGGGGAATAACCGACTACGTTATCCTTGGTGTGGCCTTCACCAAAATATTTTACCATAACATTTTCATCACCCACACTTAACGTTAGCGGTTCAGTAAATCGATTAATGGGAAGAACAAAATCATTCTCTTTTGCGAGTTCAATCGTTTTGAAATACGCATAAGAAGGAACATCATTTTCATGAAATGCTTTTAGCCCTGCCAAACAATCATTGTGGAAATGGGTTGGAACAATTGCGTTTATTTTGCAATGCAGCGTTTCTTTTATCCATTTGATTAATTCTTCTGACGTTTCGTTACTGGTGGGCGTATCGAAAACAATGGCTTCATTGCTATTTCTTACAATGAGACCGTTACAGGGCACATTTCCAAAATCGTTGGTTTGCAAAAAGGAGATGTGCTTAAAAGAATTTTCAGAAATCTGGACGACAATCAGATCTTTTGATTGGTAAACTTCTTTGGGTTGGAAAGCCTCTTGCTTTTGAGAACACTCCACATTCACAAAAGCGATTGCAAGCATAACGAGCGCCTTTTTAATCACCTTCAAATTACTTTTCTTTTGGTTTGGTAGTTCCATAGACAATTAGTTCCAGCACTTAATTAATAATTCGTCAGATCGAAAGATCTGACGACACAAAAAAATTCAGGTAGTTTGAAAAAGACTGTTCTATCCGAAAAATAGGATGCGCGTCTTCTAACTGATCGCCTACTTACATCCAGCATTTAGCTGATTTATATACTCCGTTAATTTATCCCAGCCAGGTTCACCTGCATAAGGACAACCGAGGCTCATTTTTTTTATGACTTCATTTAAATTTGATTTGTTTACAGTCACAACTGACTTTTCAACCGTATCAAAAATCAAGTACTCTTTTCTGTTTATCTCAATGCTCCCCAATACTTCTTGCACGGCACTACCAACATTGGCAGCATTCTCTATAGATTCATTCAAATTTTGTCCACCGCCAAAGTTACTGGTAAGCGCCTGGGCAGCTACTTCATTCGCCAACTCACCAGCTGCTTGGTTTTTTACACTTGTGAAAAATTCATTTTTTGTTTTTGAGTACGGGTTTCGACTCAACCGAAAACGGCCGTCCGTCAGACGCAACACATAGCCATCGGCATAGCCGTCCCAGCGGTTGACAACCCCATTGACCTCCTGCCCAAACTCCACCAATCGCCCGCCTTTAAACGTAGAGGCTACGGTTGTGCCCTCTGGCAAAAAGGCAACGTTGTAGATAAAAAAATCGTAGTCGCTGAAATCACGCAATTGCGCAACCTTCCCGGTTAGCTTCACTCCGTTAGGCAATACGATGTACCCAGGTTGAAAATTCTTCTCCGGATTTTTAAAATCGTTGGGATATATTCTTTCATAAATGATAGGATCCAATAATATCGTGGTGATTTGTTCTGCAGGAATTTCGATTTTCTCGTCTCCGGTATTTACCTTCACCCGATTAAATACATCCTTTTTCTTAAAAAACGTGATTTTTCCTTTTACTTCACTGCCACTGGTTAGTTTCACTGTACCCTTCTGAGGTTGGCTTGATCTGGTGTTGCCGAGTGAGTTTGGGTAGGGGATTGTGTTGATGTCCACTTCTGTAACGGATCGCAACGTAATTTTTTGGGCGTTACCAGAAAGGGCAAGTAAAAAGCAGGAGGCGAAAAGAAGATTTTTCATAAGAATTACGTGAATAATTCGAAAGGTAACACTTGTTGCCGGACTTAATTATTCTCTAAAAATTTAATTTGCACTCGGGTCCATCTTCGTTGTGTATTGCAACATCGCTGATAATGCAAACTCATTTGATTAGAAGAAGACACACGCGAGACGCTTGCGCCAGTGGGGGAATAGTTCGAGGGCACAAGTTCATTAGAATTTTCTTGAGTTTACCTGGAAGGAGTAAGTGAAATGTCTTGCCATCATTTCATTGGTAGGGTTAGTCTTTCTGTAGAAATCGATTGCATCTGTGTCGCTATCCTCTGCCTGGACGAATGCATCTTCAAACCCAATTGTATCACAAAAATCACAAACCTTTGCTATTAATGCTTTACCCAACCCTCTTCCTTGATAATTGGTTGCGATTCCCACATCATAGATATAGGCCATTGGTTTTACATTGTAGTAGCTCTGCAACACGTACAATGTTAAGCCGCCCACCACTTTGTTGTCAATTTTGACTACAAACACAACAAAATCTTGATTTGAAAGTAACTTAGCCAAATGGTGGTCGTTGGGTACCTCATCTGCACTTTCAAACACCTCTTTGAAAATCTCAATTAGATTTCGAAAATCGGAAATTTCATTAGAGTTAAGTTTTTTTAAGTCCATGTTGACTGATGGATGCTATCTATCCTAATGCAAACTTACAAATCAAATTTTGAGCCGTACCACCCACAGCAATAAGCATTATTCTTATACTCACCTTTATTTGCTTTGTTTTATTTGGTTACTCCGACCAGCTCGTCTTGTTTACTAAACCAATAGCGAGAATTTCATGCTGATTTAAGTGTTGCCGAAGCAACCAATAGCAACCAGGCAAACGCATGCAAGTAGGTCTCTACTCAGTCTTCAATTCTGCTTTCAGTTTGTCCCACATCTCCTGCGAAAGAATTGGTTTGTAATCTGCCGTTTTGCCTTTGCTGTATTCAATAATGTACTCGGCTCTTTCTTTTGAGTCTGGATGTGTGCTCACCCATGTCAGATACTTTAGGGCGTCATGCTCTTTATCCGACAGTTTATAGAGAAATTCTGCAAATAGTTCGGGATTGACTTTTGCCTCTATTAGATAGTCTACGGCCTTGATGTCTGCTTCCTTCTCCAGGCTTCTGTCAAATGCTGAGGAAGAAAGCGTTTTTGCAGCTTGCTTTATTACTTCTGGACCTCCATTTCCTGTTGTCATAGAAATCAAGACTGAAAGTCCGATTTCTTTGACTAGTTTCTTCATCACGTGATTGAGCTCTATGTGCGCAAGCTCATGACATATCACTCCGGTCAATTCCTCTTGACTGTCTGAATTTACAATCAGCCCACTATACACGATGAGGTGTCCATTGGGCAATGCAAATGCATTCACTTCATCCTTAACAAGTACATGAACTTTTACCTTTTCCCTGTCAATCGCATTGGCTGTGCAGATATGTGTTACAATACTGTCTATTGCATTTACTACAGGAGCCTTAGTACTTTCATTTTCAGTCTTTTTAAAAACTTCCCAAAAAAGCTCACCTAGTTTTTGCTCTGTTTTGTCAGTTACTTGTTGGACGTTAAAAACTTTTACCCAGTCTACCTGAGTCAACACGAACCACGTCCCGAAAAAAAGAAGGACCGTTATACTACCTTGAATGATCGTCTTTCTCATGATTACGATTTGCAAACAATATTTGTCAATGGACCATAAAACCACCACTCTACGTGAATCCCTTTCCTCGTCTGAATTGCTGTATAAATGGTTGCAATAAATTCAGTCACGTTAAAAATGAGGGCTGCCATTATATAGGCAATGTATTTACTGGTGATGGTTTCGTCTGTAAATAGTATAGAAACAGTCCACCAAAACCCAAAACTATTAATGAAGAGCATGGATAACTGCGAAAGCAAAGCCTGTGTGCAGTGCCAGCGAACAAAATAAGTAGATTTTCGATTACCCATATAAAACACCAATGTGGCAATTAGATTTATGATGGGTAAAGGAAGCCCAACTACAATTGCTATTAAAGACATCAGATAACTGCTTGAAGCTGTCTCTGCTTCATGCTCGCCCGGTTCGTAACTAAATTGCTTTGAGTGTATCATAGTCCTTTCGCGATATTCCAAATCCAATTGATGATGACTAGCAATGCCAAAGGAATTGCATACGTTGGTCTCTTGAGTAAAGTTTCAATTTTCTGATAGGTGCTAAACAAGGTGTTGCTTCTCATGATCAAGTCGACAACAATCCAAATAGGAGCCATCAGCATAATGAGCGCAACCAGGTAACCCAATGGATTAACTTCTAATGCTCCTACAAAATCGCCTTTTGTCATTGACATAATAGAACGAGTTGAGCCACAGGAAGGGCAGGGTATATTCGTTACATGCTTGATCAGGCAAACTTCTACTGACTTACTTTCAGTGAGGTTATTTGTCATGCTAATGTAAAGCCAACTATACCCTGCTAAACAAGCTATTGCTATTATAAAATACAGCTTATTCCTGTCGAGTGCCATTAATACAATAGCTGTTGAATTTTTTGCATGTTCTTTTCTCTGGTTGCGTTTTGAATCATGAACCAGTCAATAATGGCCCAAACGCCAAAGCCTCCGCAAGTAATAAGTTTACCAATGCCAAGTCCTGTGTCGCCAATCATAAACCGATCGATGCCCAAGCTGCCCGCTAATATTGAAATAATAAGAATTGTGGTTGGGTCTTTGAATTGAGCGGTAGATAACATGGCCCATTTTGAATCATCTACGGCAAGTAGTTTTTCTCTAATCATGTTTATTTGATGACCTTCAAAGAATTTGCCGTTTGACATGACAAACATGTCGACTTTTTGTGCTTCCATTTTTTTGCCTTTTTAGTTTTAGTTGTCCTATTCGTCTGGCCTTTCAGACTTGCCCCGTTTTTTTTTATGGAGTCAAGTCTCCATTCGAATTTCAATAATGCCAAAACTGACTACGAACTATCAAAAGCATGTCTGTATTTGTATGTCTGCATGTCGCTTGTTTGTCGCCTTAACCCAATGGAATAAAGATAAGAAAATGTTGGATGATGGTAAATACCTCTTCAAATAAATACATTGGTAGCAGCTTTGGCCTTTTACTCCTCGCAGAGTCTCCCGTTTCGGGGACTTTGCGCTTGATACTCTGTGGTAGTAAATTTATGGATCGTCAGGTCGGAAGACCTGACGGCACAATATGAAACTTTCTGAACAGCTTCGTTGACAGCTAGTTTCTTCTCAACTTCAACATTCTCAATTTTTGCTTTTAGTTGATTTATTTCAGACTCCTTTTGATTTAATTTCTCCGATAATGCCAACTCGCTTTGTGCTTTGAGTTCAGTCAATTGCCGATCCTTTTGTGCAAGTTGATCTTGCAAAGAACTTCTAACACTCGCCTCAGCCAATTTTACAGCACTTTCTTTCTCTTTGTCAGCAAGACTCAATCGTTTTTGCAATTCCTCCTCAAATTGATGGTCCCTAACTTGCTTGAGTATATCGGCAAAGCCAGCTTCATCAACTTTAAAAGCCTTTTTACAATTTGGGCAAATAATTTCGTTCATATGGACAAATCTGTTTTATGTAATTACTCGCTGTTTCATGTGCGGTCAGGTTGACCTGACCCATCTCTCTGGAGTAGACACTTGACAAAAAACTCAGCAATGTTTCTGATTCAAAGTACTATAGACCTAAGATAGTAAACTTATTGATCGTCAGGTCGGAAGACCTGACGGCACAATTAGGTTGGAAGACCTGACGGCACAAAAAAAAGCAGCCAGTCCCTGCTGCTTCTCCTGTTAAACACTCCGTTTTTAAGAATGAATAACTCTGCTTGTGTGTGTGCCACCTATGGCGTTAACGGTTGGACTGTTTCAGTCTCTTTAATAAACTTCTTGACTTTGTTTAGCATCCAGTTCTTTTCCAAAATCGAAATCCGTCCAAGTCGTAAACCAGTTATTTCGGGCTTCAATTATCTCGTTTTGAAGTATCACATCTGTAACTTTATACAAATCCAATAGCCTCCTTTTTATCGTTGTTATGTCTTGGTAAGAGTACGCTATCAAATCAAATAGCAATAAAATCAGCTCGGTCTTTTTTATTCTGAAATCGTAATCAACGTTCTCAAATTTATCAACTGCTTTTTCAAGCACAAAGGAACGAAGATTTTTATATCTCACCTTATCTTTCATATAAAAAAGTGAAACAACAATGGTAAAATAGTTTAGTTCTGAATCACAACTAAAAACAGTTCCGTCTCTCTTTATTCCCAGATAACTTGTTAGAACATCTTCGGTTAACCAATATTTATTCCTTAATTCTCCCAAAGCAATAAGTAAATAGAGAGTTTCGACTTGTGTATGCTTAACGGATTTATTTTTGTGTAGAGTGAAAATAATATTGTCGTAGATCTTTTTGAAAAGAAGATGCTTAAAGTCAATGCTGAACTTGTCTTTCAAATTAAGAGTTGTAGTTGCTAACCTTAAAACTCTACACAATTTAATAGTTGTGTTTACTCTAGGTGAAACCGAATACAAAAAGAAAACAAAATCAAATAATTCAGAAAGAGATATAATAAATTCTTTCTCAGTGTTTTTTTCTCGGACTATCTTGAAGTAAGACTTTATCGATGAACGAAGCTTGCGTTCAATGATTGCAAAAGTAAAATTCAAAATATCCTTATAATCAATTTTTGATTCAAAGATTATGGTTTTGAATTTTGTAATGAGTTTGTTCGAATCAATGTAGATTTTCCCTTTGTGCTTTTTAACCGGTTCTTCAATTCCATCCTCTTTTTCAAATATCTCTTCAAGTTGATACGAAATTGAATCATTCAAAAGGTCATTTATTTTTTGCTTGGCAATCGTTATTTCCGTAATTATAGGTTTGTCATATAATTGAGTCTTTGAATCATTCAGATAGAGCTTGAATTCTCTTAGTGTTAATCTAAAAATTGTAAGAATCTTTTCCTTTGCGGATTCATCATTATAGAAAACAAAGTAATCGTCAACATATCTGAATATTTCAAAATCTCTTTTTGAAATCAGTTTTTCAATTTCAAGCTCTTTATTAGCTTTAACATCAATCTTTTGCAATATCAACTCTGCAAAAATTCGCGAAAATTCAGGCCCAATTACAATCCCATTAGTTTCATTATAGTTTAACTTCTGCATCAGAACATCAAAGATATTCCAGAATGTCGCTCTCTTTTCTTTTAAATGTTTTTTTGCTACTTCCTTCTCGAGTAAAGCCCAACCAATTGAATGTGTATAAATACTATCAAAACATTTTGAAATGTCGAATTTAAAAAGGCGGTTAAATTTCTTTTCGCATCGATGGTATTGATACGATTCATAAAACTTATGAATGTTACTGTATTTCTTATAGACAAAATATGTTTTCAGGCTTTCATATTCCAAATCATTCTGCTCGACTATTTCATCTGTTATGTCTGCAAGTTTTTCTAAATGAAGTTGGTCTTTGAAGTAAGTGTATTTGGCAATCCGATAAGGCTTTCTAATTGAAAAAGGGCTAATACTACTGTAGTAAAGAATTAAATCTCTGTATTCGTCATAAAATTCAATTATTGCAAGTTGGTTTTTGGGGTGTATGATTGTAAGTTCACGGAAATCATTTTCCTTGTGAACTATCTTGTAACCGAACGGAATAGAATCTCTTTCATCTTCTTTGAAATTTACTTTACCGTCTGCAAAAGGGTTGGTGGAATTTATTCCAAACAATAGTTTTACAATTTCTTGGTTGGCTCTTGTGTTATTTTTATTGATGCTAATTTTCTCGCCTTCTAACTTAATTTTGCAAGACAACAAATAAGAATATAAATGCCTGTTTGAAAATGTTACTGGCACCTCAAACGGCAAAATATCAGAAAGAATAACTCTTTCTTTTTTGAACTTAATATATTTTTTCTTCTTGTATCTCAATTTGTCCAGCTTTTCATCATTGTGTTTAATTCAATGGCATTAAATTTTGAAATACAAGTTGGGTCAAAACCTTTTACAAAAGAATTTTTGGGACTTATCCGATTTGCAATTGTTTTCGGTAAAGCAAATTTTGTAATCAACATTTTAAAATAACGGTCTAACAATCGAAAGTCCGCATCTGTATTAACTAAACTATTGGTGTAGTAAATTCCAGTTATCACATTTCTTTTATTGTTTACCAATCGGGTGTTGCTTGTCAAGAATTTAATTCGCTTTACGAAAAGTTTTCTTGCTTGCTTCTCATTTCCTTTAGCTTGTTTTTCATAAAGAGTAAATGCTTTGGATAGTCGTTCACCATATCTTTTTTTCTTTCTGTCAGAAATTGTCAGTGTAAGTGGAATATGCTTTTTGCCATCATAGCCCGAATTAAATTTGTAACCCAAATATTCAATGAAGTAAACCTGCTTGCTGCGTTTATCTGTCAGGTCAATAATTTTCGTCTTTTCAATATTTTCATTCATTGCTAGCCCTTCATCAATGAAAATATTTTTGATGGCCTTTTTATAATCACGGGTTGTATTGTCAATGTCAGGCATGAAAATCACAATGATGTCATCAACATATCTTGCGTAATACATGACATTTGGAATGTTTTTTATTTTTGCGTCAACATCTCTCATGTAAAGTTCCGTTAAATAAGGGCTAATACCTATTCCCCTTGGAACCCCTTTTGTTGTGGCGGCTAAGGTTTTATACTCACCCAAAATCTGTTGAATAAATCGTCTTGATAAATGAGTAAGTAAATTTTCATCATATAATTTCTTGAGCAACTTATCATGTGGAATGCTTTCATAAAACTCTTTTATGTCTGTTTTGACAATAATTTTAGGAAATCCGTCATCAAGTAAATTTTTCAGTTGACTGATAATTGAATAACGGTTTGACTGCTTTACTTTATAAAGTTTTCTGAAATTGTATTGAAGCTGTTTAACCGCCAGAATGTTTTCTAAAGTATGAGCCGTTTTGTAAACTGGCTTTGCAGTAATTGTGGTGTCAACCACAATTTGTAGTTTGAAATTTTCAGCAGTGACCGCAGAACTAACATCAGCTAACTTCTCGACTAGCTTTTCTTCTCTTTTTGCTATTAACTCCTCTTTCTTTTCGTCAATCCTTTCTTTTTCAACAATGTAATCTTCTTTTGAAAGCCCTTTCCTTCTTAGAGTTCTTATGCCCAAATTTAAATCCTTAATTTTTTTGTTTATCTCATCGATGTCAGCATAGAATTCTCCTTCAAGGTAAACTCCCTTCCGGTTTTCGATATCAAATATCTTTCTAAAATTTTCAGCTGAAAATGATTGGTCTAACATTGACTCTTCTTCTTTTATTGCTGTTGTTTTGAATATTCCTGCTATCTTTTTACGCTTGTTGTCAACACCTTTATTAAAAAAACTGAGCTGCGCTAATCAACTCACACATACTCTATTGATCCAAAACTTTTTCCTAGCGGAAAGGTACCCGTCCGCTACCAGAAAAAAAACGGGGAAAACCACGTTTTTTATTTGAGAAAAATTTTGCATAGAATTTTTACTCCTGACGTTCCGCTAGCGCTTCAGTCAGGGTAAATCCATGATGTTCCGCTAGCGCTTCAGTCAGGATAAATCCGTGAGGCCTCGTTACAGTGAAGTGACTACCTTACACAGAGCTGCGTGAGGGATGGAAGCATTGTTTGAGCCCCAAATGGAACGCGCGGTTGGCTGGCGAGTGCGTACAGCCCGACCCCGATGGCGTTGTGCGTTGGTAAGTGGGCATCGGGGGCACGCCCTCCTACGCCAACAAGGCTACGGAGGACTAACTCTCCTCCGCCAAGGCTTCGGAGGACTGATCCCTCCTTCTACAGGGCTACGGAGAACCTACCCTCCTTCGCTAAAGCTACGGAGGGCGTGCAATCGCTGCGCACTCAAAAAAGCAATAGGCAAATCGGTTTTTCCTTTGGTGGCAAGGTCGGCCATGATCTCGCCTACTACTGATACAAACTTAAACCCGTGCCCGCTAAAGCCGGCCGCTATGGCCACGCACTGATCGTAGCCCGGCAGAAAATCAATCACAAAATGTTCATCGGGGGTGTTGGTGTACAAGCACGTCTTCAGGGTATGCGTGGCCGCATAGGCATTCGGCAAAAAGCGATGGAGCGCCTGCACCAAATGTTCTTCATCATTAACGGAAGTAACGCGGTTGACCTGATCGGGCTGCGAGACATCGCCCGGAAAATGATACGCGAGCTTCATGCCGATGGGTGCGCCAAATTGCGCCACGGGCAATTGCGGAAATCCATAGTACATGCCCGGCCTGGTGTGATCATCGATGAGCCAGCAGGGAAAATTTCCCAATGCATATGAAGCGGGTTGTTGGGTGTTCACCCACGCAATGGCCTGCCGCGTAACGGTGAGCTTTGCATGCAGCGATGGAATGAGTTGCCCCGCCCACGGCCCCGCAGTAATCACTAACTTTTGGCATTGGTAATTTCCTTTGTTTGTCTTCACCACAATGGCTTCTCCTTCCTTTTTCCACTCCAGCACTTTTTCTTTGGCGCGGATGGTGGCCCCTAACCGAATGGCCTGATCGGTATAAACAGTAACGCAACGCTCGGGCGTTAAAAATCCGGCATCGGGTTCAAACAACACCTCATACGAGTCGGGAATTTGAAAAGCGGGGAAACGTTTTTTCGTTTCTGCTTGTGAAAGTGATTGCACATCTAGTTGATAGATAGCAGCTGATGCACGCACGCCTTTGATCAATACATCGTCTGGCTGACCCGCATACAATAAGCCGGTTGGAAAATAGACTTGTGTGTTGGCGGCTGCTTCGAGTTGTTTCCAATTTTCATAAGCGCGTTGCAGCAGCGGCACATAGTCGGGATGCTCGAAATACGCTTTGCGAATGATGCGGCTTTGCCCGGCATGCGAGCCCTGGTGGTGCGGAATGTCGAACTGCTCGAGCCCTAATACTTCATAACCTTGCTTTGCCAATTGATAGCAAGTAGATGAGCCCATAGAGCCCACACCGATTACGATGATATCAAAATTGGTTTTCATAACTCTTACGCTTATGTGAAGCTAGTCTTTTTTCACGCAAAGGCGCAAAGAACGCAATGGGAAAAGAATCCAATTTAAACTTCATGCCTTGGCTCCATTTTTTTCACGCAAAGGCGCAAAGAACGCAATGGGAAAAGAATCCAATTTAAACTTCATGCCTTGGCGCCATATTTTTCACGCAAAGGCGCAAAGAACGCAATGGGAAAAGAATCCAATTTAAACTTCATGCCTTGGCGCCATTTTTTTAACGCAAAGGCGCAAAGAACGCAAAGGGAAAAGAATCAAATTTAAACTTCATGCCTTGGCGCCATATTTTTCATGCAAAGGCGCAAAGAACGCAAAGGGAAAAGAATCCAATTTAAACTTCATGCCTTGGCGCCATTTTTTTCACGCAAAGACGCAATACGAAACGAACCCAAAACAGTAACCCTGATTTTAACTTCGCGGCTTTGCGCCTTTGCGTGAAACCTGATTTCAATCGTATGCAATTGTAATTTCTTTGCTACTTTTAGCAACCTAAATCAAATGTATATGACTCATAGCACCATCCTCGACAATGTAAAAAAACGCAACCCCAACGAACCTGAGTTCTTGCAAGCAGCCGAAGAAGTAATTGCTTCCGTGCTTCCTGTGCTAGAAAAAAATCCGGAGTTCGCACGACTTAAATTATTGGAACGCATGTTGGAACCGGAGCGTTTGATTTCATTCCGCGTAACATGGCTCGATGATAAGGGTGAAGTGCAAGTAAATCGCGGCTATCGCGTGCAAATGAATAGTGCTATTGGTCCGTATAAAGGCGGCTTGCGGTTTCATCCTACCGTAACACCAAGTGTGTTGAAGTTTTTAGCGTTCGAACAAGTTTTTAAAAATGCACTTACGGGCATACCCATGGGCGGTGGAAAAGGCGGTAGTGATTTCGACCCGAAAGGAAAATCAGATAATGAGGTGATGAAATTCTGCCAGGCGTTTATGGGCGAGTTGGCGAGGCACATTGGCCATCGACTGGATGTGCCCGCAGGAGATATTGGTGTGGGCGGTCGCGAAATTGGTTTTCTGTTTGGGGCATATAAAAAAATCAGAAATGAATTTACGGGGGTGCTCACGGGCAAAGGAATTGGTTGGGGAGGAAGTTTGATTAGAACAGAAGCAACCGGCTATGGCTTGATTTATTTTGCAGAAAACATGTTGCAAAATGTGGGCAGCTCGATCAAAGGAAAAATTTGTTTGGTGTCTGGGTCAGGAAATGTTTCTCAATACGCGATAGAAAAAATTATTCAGCTGGGCGGAAAAGCCATCACCGCTTCTGACTCGAATGGAGTTGTCATTGATGAAGCAGGATTCACGATGGAGAAATTGGAGTTTCTCAAAGAGTTGAAAAACAATCGCAGAGGGCGCATCAAAGAATATGCAGACAAATACAAATGCACGTATCTTTCCATCGATGCAAAAGCCGAACACAATCCGTTGTGGAATATCAAAGCAGATTGCGCTTTCCCTTGCGCTACCCAAAATGAAATCAACGCGAAAGATGCAGGCAACCTCGTAAAGAATGGTGTTAAACTTTTAGCAGAGGGCGCGAATATGCCCACTACCATTGACGGGATTAACATTGTGTTAGACAATGGAGTGATGTACGCACCGGGCAAGGCATCGAATGCAGGTGGCGTGGCTACTTCCGGTTTGGAGATGACGCAAAACTACATGGGCTCTAACTGGACACGCGAAGAAGTGGATGCCAAGCTTGTGGGTATTATGAAAGACATACACGACACGTCATTAGCAGCCGCCAAAGAATACGGCTCACCCGGCAACTACATGGCGGGCGCCAACATTGCCGGGTTTATCAAAGTGGCAAAAGCCATGCAGGCGCAGGGGGTGATTTGATTTTTTGCATGACAAGAGAAATAGCGAAAGAGAAATAGAATGTTTATTTTTACTTAAACAACGAATGAACATGAATACATCTGAACTTCAAATGGAACTTCATCAGATCATAGATCAAGTACAAGACAATCGGATTTTACAGGCAGTGCATACGATCTTAAGTTCTCAAGTAAGTATTTTTGCTCAGACCACAGATGGCAGACCTTTAAGTAAAGATGGTTTTGATGAAATGCTGGAGGCTGGTGAAGAAGATATCAAAGCCGGGCGATTTATAAGCCAGAAAAACCTAAAAGAGAAAATAAAAACTTGGAGAGAGAAGTAATTTGGTCTGGTGAGGCGGAAAGCGACCTTCAAAAGATTTACGATTTCAACAGTCCTATTATTGGAAAGCAGAAAGCTTTTCAGATGATTGAAAAGTTGGTGCTTAAAACGGATATACTGACCAATAGAATCCTAAGTGGCACTCGCTACATTAGTAATCGCAGGCCAGAAGTAAATTATCAAAAACTCATATACGGTAATCATTTGATTATTTATTTGGAAACAGAAGAAAGGGTAGAAGTCATTAGAGTTTTTGACGCAAGGCAGAACCCCATTAAACTGAAATTGTAGTATTTTGCTCTTCCCGAATAACGTAAGCTTCCGTGTCGTCAGGTCTTCCAACCTGACGCAGCGGTCACTCTCTTCGTGTCGTCAGGTCTTCCGACCTGACGATCTATTTTTTATCTTAGCTGCATGGCACTTCGTGGCAGAAACTCATTTTTAGACGAAGAATGTTTCTTCATTACCACCGCGT